>ERZ1106930.26-NODE-26-length-113268-cov-22.488486_pt1 | contig 113268 bp, 84 predicted proteins | sample MGYA00403663_ERZ1106930 | MGnify/ENA primary metagenome ERZ1106930 (study PRJEB35170, sample SAMEA104062438) | human gut metagenome | biome: human gut; feature: human-associated habitat; material: faeces | place: Denmark | collected 2012-06-26 ... | reverse complement strand
ATACTGTATTAAAAGATTTTCCTCTTTTCTGCCCTAAATGCAAATTGACGCATATCATTGATGTAGAAAAATTAGAGATTGTAATCAAAAATACAGAAAAACAAACTTTTATTATTTAGAAGAAAGGATATAAAAATGAAACGTTTACCTAAATATACGCCTGCGGAAGTACGGAATGATCCATACGGATTTACTTACAAAGAAATGTCGGAAGTTATTGGCGAGAATGAAGCAAAAGCCTTATATGAAGAATTATATAAGCAATTACCACGCAAAAAAAATCTATCAATGTTGGTAAAAAATATTTGCAAAAGCAGTGATACTGAAAAGTATGTTTACGAACTGAAAGACAACAAATACATTGAAACGGTTTTTATCAAGCGGCGAGATGGTGGAACTGTTTGCGTGAGCACACAAGTCGGTTGTCCTGTTGGTTGTATTTTTTGTGAGTCCGGGCGAAATGGCTTTGTTCGTAATCTAACATCGTCAGAAATCGTACAACAGATTATATTGTTGCGTCGAAAAGTAAACCGTATCGTTTTTATGGGTATGGGAGAGCCTTTATTCAATTATGACAACTTGATAAAAGCAATCCATATTCTCCGAGATAGATATGGGCTCAACTTTCCAACCGACGGCATTACCATATCAACAGTTGGTCCGGTCGATCAATTAAAAAAATTGCGCGAGGAACATCTTAAAATTCAGTTGACAATATCTTTACACGCAGCAACACAATCTGCAAGAAATCGTATTATTCCTCACATGCGCATATATGCTATTGAAGATGTTGTTAAGCAAGCCTTATCCTATTCTGAAAGGCATAATCGCAAAATTGTCTTTGCGTATTTGCTTTTACCGGGTATAAATGACCGGCCCTCAGATGTAAGACAACTTGCAAAATGGTTTCGGGGCAAAAAAGTTATGATTAACGTGTTACAATACAACCCAACAAGCAATTCAAGAATTAAAGCACCACAGAAACGGGAAATAGTTGCATTCAAACATCAATTAGAGCAAGCAGGACTTGAAGTTACTATGAGAGTTTCTCATGGCAGAGAGATTAACGCGGCTTGTGGACAGTTAGCTAACACATATAATAAATTCAAAAAAAAATGATTAAAAGTGCCAGACGCATAGACGCAGAGCCGATAACGCATTAGGTCAAAAAACCTATGTGTTATCGGCTTTTTTATTTAATATTGCGCAAAAGCCGCTGTTCCCTATTATAGAATGGATTGCGGGTAGTGTATTAAAGTCGCCCTTTTTTAAGGATACGGCGGTATCGGGGAGGTATCGCCGTGTCCATTTTTATTTACTGTAACCCGCCTAATGCTTTGCGGTCAAAAAAAGCTATGCTCCGCAAGCGGGATATTCCGGCTATGAATGTGAACTGTCAATACATTTAGCTACTGCTTACATTTCCTTTGCGCCCGTCCGCGTCTTGCGGACGGGCGCATTTTGCTTTTTTCAACTTTTTTCTGAAAAGCGCACTCAAGAGCCATCTCCCGAACGGGTACGGAGCGAAAGGGGCAGAGAGGACAAGCCCTTAACTCCCGTCCTCTACTCCACGCGGGAAGGAGGTGAACTCTATGGAGCTATCTTCTTCCGACAAGGAAAGAATACAACATCAGTACGACGCATTAGCAAAGAAAACTTTGGTCGGCGAAGCGAAAAGCCACCGCCGCACTCTTGCGAAACGCGCAGCACGCGAAGTTACTTTTTCGGATTTGAGCGAAAGCGAACTCGCGCAGCTTTTCACAACGGACGAATACGAAAGCGATTATTTCCGTTTTCAAGTGTCCGGCTTTGATGTACTCGTCAAAAATGAACTGCTTGCCGAAGCCCTTAACGCTTTGCCCGAAAGGAAACGCGACATTATCCTTTTGTCCTACTTCTTGGATATGAGCGACGCGGAAATTGGCGAACTGCTGAATGTTGTACGCACGACGGTTTTCCGGCACAGGAAATCCGCGCTTGCGAAAATCAAACAGTATTTGGAGGGAAAAGCAGATGATGAATACCGTTAGGAAGTCTGAAAATCTGTTGCCGTTCCCTGTCATTTCCGCAGCGGCAAACGGCGACACAACCGCCATGTGCGCGATCTTGAAGCACTACGAGGGTTACATAGCGAAACTTTGTACCCGCACGCTGAAAGACGACGCGGGCAATACCTATTCCTATGTGGACGAGGAAATGCGTAACAGGCTGCAAGTGCGCCTTATTACCCGCACCCTTGCTTTTCATGTAGGATAATCTTTTAGCCCATGCGGGGAGCGTGTCCCCTTTCCACGCTTCCCGTTATGGGCTATTTGTCGTTCCGCAAAAGCATATCCGCTGTTGATGTGCTTTTGCAGGCCGACAAAGCCTATTGTTCTTTGACAAAGAAAGCGGCCTTTGGTGCGCAGCATAACAGGCAAACGGGTACATTCCGTCTGTACCGAGCCAGTCGGCGGGTACGCCATGACAGCTTTTCCCCATAGGGGAAAAGCCGAGCGAGAACTACCGCGCCGTAAAACAGGTTTAGCAGCTTGTGGGCGACGACATACAAGGCGGCACAATGATACTCCCGCGTTGAACACCCTCAAAGTATTGCGCGGCGCACCCATAAGCATGGGCCGGGGTGAAACTCCCGTGAGGTTGCAGCTAACAACCGCCCGTTTTTGCCTTTTGACGAATATAGTTTATCCATACAGGAAAAGGAGGTTTTTCTAATGGATAAAAAACAGACAATTACAACCGAACGCAAAATAGGGAAAATCACCTATCTTGTTCAAGCGTTGCCGAGTGAAAAGGCAACCGATACAATCCATAAAAAGATTGAGAAACTCATTGTAAAGGATTTGCAGAAAAAGCCCGGAAATCCGGGATTTTTAGCGTCCGAGTAGTGCATTAGGCGGCGGGATATGGTATAATGATAGCAACACATTATACCTGTTTATTCGGCTGTCGGAAAGGAGGACTAATGTTACAGTCGAATAAAATCACCGCCCTTTACTGCCGTTTAAGTCAAGAGGATATGCAAGCCGGAGAAAGCGGAAGCATACAGCACCAAAAAATGATACTTCAACGCTATGCGGACGAACACCATTTTTTGAACACAAAGTTTTTTGTGGACGACGGATTTTCCGGCGTGAGTTTTGAGCGCGAGGGGCTGCAAGCGATGTTGCAGGAAGTGGAAGCCGGACGAGTGGCGACGGTCATTACCAAAGACCTTTCCCGTCTTGGCAGAAACTATCTGAAAACGGGCGAACTCATAGAGATTGTATTTCCCGAAAACGGAGTACGCTATATCGCGATCAACGACGGAGTTGACACAGCGCGGGAGGATAACGAGTTTACCCCCTTGCGGAACTGGTTTAACGAGTTTTACGCCCGCGACACAAGCAAGAAAATCCGCGCAGTTAAACAGGCACAGGCGCAAAAAGGCGAGCGCGTCAACGGGGAATATCCATACGGCTATATCCCAGACCCGAACAACCGCCACCACCTTATACCCGACCCGGAAACCGCGCCGATTGTCAAACAGGTTTTCGCTATGTTTGTTAGCGGCGTGCGTATGTGCGAAATCCAAAAATGGCTTGCGGAAAACAAAGTCTTGACGATTGGAGCGTTGCGCTATCAGCGTACAGGACAGGCGCGGTATCAGCGGGCAATGATCGCCCCCTATACTTGGCCGGACAAAACGCTCTATGACATATTAGCAAGGCAGGAATATTTAGGGCATACCATAACCGCGAAAACTCACAAGGTATCCTACAAGTCGAAAAAGACCCGGAAGAACGAAGAAGAACAACGCTATTTCTTCCCAAACACCCATGAGCCGCTTGTTGACGAGGAAACCTTTGAACTTGCGCAAAAGCGGATTGCTACCCGCCACCGCCCGACAAAAGCAGCGGAGATTGATATTTTTTCCGGCTTGCTGTTTTGCGCTGGTTGCAGACATAAGATGTATTACCAACAGGGCGTAAATATCGAGCCGCGCAAGTTTTCCTATTCTTGCGGCGCATGGCGCAACAGGGCAAGGACAGGCAGCGAGTGTACCTCTCATTATATCCGCAAAAACGTACTTCTTGATTTAGTGCTGGAAGATATGCGGCGGGTTTTGCGGTATGTTAAGGAACACGAACAGGACTTTATCTGTAAAGCTACCGAGTACGGCGACATGGAAGCGAGAAAGGCATTAGCGCAGCAGCAAAAGGAACTTTTCAAAGCACAGGCGCGTATGACCGAACTTGACACGCTTTTCCGCAAGCTGTATGAGGACAACGCATTAGGCAGACTGACAGATGAACGGTTTGTGTTTCTAACTTCCGGCTATGAGGACGAAAAGAAATCCCTTGCCGCAAGGATAGACGAGTTACAACAGCAGATCGCAACCGTTACCGAGCGAAAAAGGGATATATCAAGGTTTATTCAGATTGTCGGGAAATACAGCGACATACAGGAATTGACCTATGAAAACGTCCATGAGTTTATCGACCGTATTTTGATACATGAATTAGACCGGGAAACCAACACCCGGAAAATCGAAATCCATTATAGCTTTGTCGGACAGGTTGATACCGAGCAGGAGCCGACGCAAGTTGTCAACCATGACCGCCGCAACATGGTAGATGTAAAAAGTATCGCTATCTAACCCCAGCAAAATTCGTTCCACTATACCCGTCGTCGTTAAATATATTTTGGTCTTATATACTTTTGTCGTATAAAAAAGTTATCCTAACAAGAAATAACTTTTATAATATTGGATTCGATTGTATTGTCTGTTTTATGCTGTTCGTTTGATTTCGTATGTTTTATTAATAGTTAAAGTAAAATTATAAAATGAATTGACTTTTACCCAGAAATCAGTTATAATATAATTGAGGTGATTCTTATGGAAGAGAATGTTATAGGACAACGTATAAGAGAATTACGTAAGAGTATAGGCTTATCGCAGATGAAACTCTGTAAAATTCACGGTAAAATGTCGCAATCGGGATTGAACAGATACGAAACGGGCGTTTCGGAAACCCCGAACGGCATTCTTTTATGGTATGCCGATTATTTTGACGTATCGCTCGATTATATTTTCGGGCGCACGGATAAACCGCAAGGGAAACTGTACGACTATAATCCCAAAGCATTTGACGATGAGAAGATGCAGGACTTTATCGAGATGTGTTTCGACCCGAAATCGCCTGCAAACGCAAAACTCAAAGAAGCAATTCTGAAACTTTTACGAGAAAATCAAAATGGTCAATGACAGAGGTAAAATAATGAGCGAAATATTAGTAAAAGACACTAAAATTAACGTAATACAAGTCAATGAGCAGGATTATATATGTATTACCGATATGCTTAAAGCCAAAGACGGAGATTTTTTTATAACCGATTGGCTACGTAATCGCAACACTTTGGAATATCTCGGTATATGGGAATCTATCTACAATCCCGATTTTAATTATGGCGAATTCGCCGCAATTAGAAACAAATCGGGTTTAAACAGTTTTAAGATAAGCGTGAAAGAATTCGTCTCGCGGACGAACGCGATAAGTTTGCAGGCGAAAGCCGGTCGATACGGCGGTACTTACGCGCATAAGGATATTGCTTTCGAATTCGGTATGTGGATTAGCCCAGAATTCAAAATTTATCTTGTCAAAGAATTTCAGCGGCTCAAAGACGAAGAACAAAAACAACTCGGTTGGACAGCGAAACGCGAACTTGCAAAAATCAATTATCGCATTCATACCGACGCCATTAAAGAAAATCTAATCCCTGCCGAACTTTCTCCTGCGCAAATCGGTTTTGTCTACGCAAACGAAGCAGACGTGCTGAATATGGCGTTATTCGGAATGACTGCCGCAGAATGGCGCGAACAAAATCCCGATAAAAAAGGAAATATCCGCGACTACGCAACAATCAACGAACTTATATGCCTTTCCAATATGGAAAATATCAATGCAGTTTTAATTGCAGACGGTATGGCGCAATCGGAACGTTTGAAAAAGCTCAATCAAATCGCCATATCACAAATGAAAGTGCTAAATGAAAACGAAAGTCGAAAACTTCTGCAATAAAGGGAACAATAAAAATGAAAGCAGTAATTTACGCCCGCTATTCAAGTGACAACCAAACGGAAGCCTCTATTGAAGGACAGCTCCGCGAATGTATGGAATTTGCGGAACACGCAGGCATTGACATTATCGGAAATTACATTGACCGTGCACTTTCCGCAAAAACGGATAACCGCCCCGAATTTCAACGAATGATTAAAGACAGTTATAAACACGCTTTCGATTGTATCATCGTTTGGAAATTAGACAGGTTTGCTCGCAATCGTTATGACAGCGCGCATTATAAAGCCTTACTCAAAAAGAACGGAGTTAAAGTAATATCCGCAAAGGAAGCTATAGGAGAAGGTTCAGAAGGAATCCTGCTTGAATCGGTTTTAGAAGGCATGGCGGAATATTATTCGGCAGAACTTTCGGAAAAAGTCGTACGCGGAATGACTGAAAACGCATTAAAAGGGAAGAATAACGGCGGACAAGTTACCTTCGGGTATGAAATTGACGAGGATATGCACTTTCAGCCCCATCCTACCACCGCGCTTATCGTGGAAGAAATTTTCACTCAGTACGCCGATGGAAAGACGATAAAACAAATCGTGGACTATCTGAACAAACGAAATATTCTGACCATACGCGGCGGAAAAATGACGATAAACATAGTACAGCGTATACTTTCCAACCGTCGTTATATCGGGGAATACAAGTTCCGCGACACGGTAATACCGCACGGCATTCCCGCACTCGTTTCCGAAGATTTATTTGAGCGTGTACAAGGACGTCTTGCCAAAAACAAAAAAGCCCCTGCTCGGCATAAAGCAGAGGACGACTACATTTTAACGCTAAAACTTTTTTGCGGCAAATGTGGAGCGCATATGTTCGGAGAGAGCGGAACGGGCGCCTCGAGAACATACCGTTATTATAAATGTGCGCGGGCAAAAAAAGGAAAACTCTGCGACAAAAAGGCTGTTCGCAAGGAATGGATGGAAGAAATTGCAATTAAAAAGGCTCTTTCCATTTTGGAAAACGAAGAACTCGTAAATCGCCTCGTGGACAGGATATATGTTTTACAGGGCGAAGAAAACCCGCGTTTGCCACGATTAAACGAGCAGCTTGCAGATATTGAGAAGCGCATCGGTAACCTCGTTTCCGCAATCGAACAAGGTATTATTACGGACAGCACAAAAGACAGACTTGCACAGTTGGAAGAAAAGAAGAAAGAACTTGAAATCACGATTTTGCAAGAGAAGATAAAAAGACCTTTCCTTACGAAAGAACAGATATTGTTCGGTATAGAGAAATATAAGAAATTAGACTTATCCACAAGGGAAGGAAAACAACGACTGATAGACGGCTTTATCAATGCTATTTATGTGTATGACGACCGTATAACCTTTACATACAACTACAAAGACGGAGCGGAAACCATAACGCTTTCCGAGTTGGAAAGCGCAAAAAGTTCGGATATGAAATCACTCGGTGCACCACTTTTGCCTGTTTTCGTATGAAAACGGGCTTTTTTTCGCTCTTTTTCTTACTTTTTATTGAGCCTTGTGACCTTTTTAAATGTCAGTCAAGTGTCAAAGTCACTGGGTCTGCTTTGTTTTTCCGTATCTGCAAACACCGCCCTCACTTTATCTGAAACGCTATCTATATATGCCGTTTGTGTGTCCATATATGTATTTTGCGTCATTTCCAATGATACGTGTCCCAACAAATACTGTTTGACTTTCGCAGGTATCCCCGCCTCCTCTAACCTTGTCGCATACGTATGACGAAGCGTATGCAGTGTCATTTTGAGGTCAAGCCCTTTTGCTATCTTTTCCAATGCTTTTTTTGCCGCATTATATGTGCACGGAAATAAATTTTCGGTTTGTATTTCTTTCAGTTCACGACAAATATCTGCGGGAATTGGTATAATACGATTGCCCGCTTCCGATTTGGGCGTATCTTGTACTATCCTTTTCCCGTTGATAAATGCTACGTTCTTATTTATTGTAAGTTTACAATTTTCAAAATCTATATCCGCTTTCGTTAAAGCAAGCGCTTCTCCTACCCTGATTCCTGTCGATAAAATTAAACGGAATAATAAAGAGTGCGGAGAATTTTTCGAAGCAATCAAAAATCTTCTCTGTTCTTCTATTGTCAACGCTTTCTTGTGCTCGGATTTATGTTTTTTTATTTCTACCGATTCACAGGGGTTGCTGTCTATAATTTTTTGGATTGTAGCTTTCTTAAATACCTACGACAAATTTATTTTACAAAGGTCTCTCAATCTCGTCGCTTGGATATGAATAAGTAAATCCTGAATATCATCGCCCGTGATTTCTTCTATCGGCGTTTCTCCGAACGCTATCAGGGCAGGTTTTACCGCCGTTCGGATACTTTGCAGCGTTGTCGGCTTTACATTCGGGGCCTTATACTTTTCTATCCAACCTTCCAAGTATTCGTTAAAAGGGTATACTTCCTTTGCCTTCTTCTTTGAATTTTCAAATTTTTTAATAATCCCCTCCTTTCTCTCCGAATTCTCTTTTACATTACGTTTCATTGCATTTTGCATTAGTCTAAACTTTATTTGAATTTTTTCCGTCACATCTTTATATGACCTCCCGTAAATATATTTCTTTTTGCCTTCTCCGTCTGTGAGATAACCCTGAAATCTTCCGTCTTTTCTCGGTATTGAATTTACGGATACTCCCGGTAGTTCTATAATCATTTGTTCCTCCTTCGGATTAAGCAAATTGCCGTTTAATTTTTTTGCTCTATGCCTTTTTGTTTCTCCTCCGTTTCTTCCCCATACTTATTTCTTCTTTCTCTATCTTCTGCAAACATATTTAACAGTTCAAGCGTAAGTTCGTCTTTTTTCTGTTCCGTTACGGAGGATATTCTGACAATCTTTATTATTTCGTTTATTTTTTCTATATTCATTATCCTTCACGAAATAAGGCCTTTCATATCAAGGTTTTTTCGTAAAAGACCATCATATCATGTATCTGTCCGATTCTCTTAATGTTCACCCCTCTCGTTTCGTCCTCCCGCACTTTCTTTTTCAAAAAGAGTGCTATTCTCTGCTCTTCTTGTCGTTTTTTACCATCTCATTTTCAGAAATCTATTCTTTCAAGATTTCTTTCTTAGGCTCCATAAATCGTCCCGCTAAATCATTTCGTGCAGCAAATTTACCTTTTCTCTAACAAATATCCTTTTTCGTTTAATTTATTAAGAAAACATAGCTATTCAATTGCAAGTTATCTTCTATCGGCACGAACGGCGTTTACTTATTCTTTTGTATTTTTTCTTTCGTCTTTCGGTATCAAGCCCAATTTTTATCGGTAATAAGTATATCCCGCATATACTAAATCGATTTTCCGCAGTTTATACTTCTCCAGAAACGCTTCTATTTCTTCAAACGTTTTCCTCGGTAATCTTGTATTAAATTGTTCGATCGCCTTCTTTCGTTCTTCCTTATGCGTCTGTTCATATTTCCGTTTTATTATCCGTTCCCGCGTATCTTCTTTTTTCATTTTATGCTTTCCTCCCTCCTTTATTACTTATTTCTGCCGAACACTTTTTATTACTTATTTTTTTTCTTAAGTAGCATTTACTTTATAATTTCAGCTTATTTTACGGAAAGAAAAATATTTCGATATTTATCGCTTTAATCGCTATATTACGAAAGAATAATTCTTTCCCGGCAAAATCTCTGTATCCGCCCGTCCGGGAAGCCGCAAACTCCCTTCGGTACCTTCAGCTTTTACAGTCAGCTGCCCCGCTTTGTACTTCACGTACACGCTGCCCATATTGGCCGGCAGCTCAGCCTCGAAATATGTCCTGCCATCCAGATAGGGTGTCAACTCAAATTTCAAATACCCCTTTTTCGCAGGTTTGAGCCCCACCAAATATCTACCAACGAGATACAATGGTCCCGCTCCCCAAGAATGGCAAAGGCTTTTTCCGTACTTTCTCCCGTACATCGCGTACTTTTCGATACCCGTTTCCTCAGGAATAAATTTTTCCCAAAATGTGGTTGCGTTTTCCTTCGCCATTCCACCCCAGTATTCCTTGATAAACGCAAAACTTTTTTCGATTTCACCGCACTCGCACAGTCCCGCCAGCTCGAAAAATTTCATATACGGTGTAACGATCGACTGAACGGAATCCCCACATAGCATCTCTTTGACACCTGCTTTTTCGACTTCCCCCGTCGCGTGATACAGTAAAGCAAATAGTCCTGCATATCGGGTTTCCATCCCGCCCACATCGTCATGCAAAAACCTCCCGCTTTTTCTATCCCAAAATTTCTCCTGTATCTTTAACCTCAACGACTTTTCTATACGCCCGTATCGCCGTACATCCCCGACTTGCCCCGCGATTTTCGCCAGTCCTGCCATCGTCTTTAACGCCTCAGCCAGCAAAATCTGTATCACGGCCAACGCACCGTCACGGTTCATGACGGAATGGTCGATAAACACCATCTCGCCCGGTTTCCCCCGCATAAATCCGTCCTTACTCCGCCTAGACAGACAAAACTCCATAAGTTCTTTTAATTTTCCGTAATTCCACGATACAAAATCAGCGTCATCCGCATAAAAATCGTATATCCCCGTCATGATGATGAGATATAACGAATAATCCAAAATTTTATTGATGTGAATCACTGTCTTTTCTTTGCCTAAAAGTCCTATGATTGTCCGCTTAATGATGTCCTTATCGAAATAGGTATACAGTCCCATTAGCATACTCTGATAGGCATCCCCCGCCCACGGCCATCGATCCCGCTTCACTCCGTCCAGATAAAACTCCCGTGAGGTAAGTTCCAAGGTGTATGCTGAAATATCATAAATGCGATTAAGAAGTTCGTCATTGCTTTTGAAATACGCTCTGTTTTTTACCGGATAGTATTCCTCCATGCAATACACGTCCGCCACCCGTACCGCCCCGTTTGGGATAAAGATATACCGAAACCCCTTATTTTCCTGGGACGGAAATTTTTCCGTCTCCTCGGAAATTTCCAACACATCGCAAAGGATACACTCGGGTAAGTCAACGGCCTCTTCCTCGCTCTCCCCGTAACCGACGTTCAGTACCCCGTCTCCGGATATCCCGCAGAATACCGGGAAAGCAAATAACTCTTTTCCGAAATCGTACAACGTTCCTCCGTTCGTTTTCTTCACTACCGCAGGATGAAGCTCCCGCACGGGTAGGGTGAACATATCCGGTCTTGACTCTGGTTCATAAAATCCGCCATAATCTGCAGGCAGCCACTCGTAATCCCCACAGTTAGTTTTCCAGCTCCCGTCCGAATCGAACGGTCCGCCTTCTACATACAAACAGGGAAAACCGTTTTCACAGAATACATCCACGCAGACATAATGCTTTCCCTTCCCAAGCGGAAACATTCCGTCTTTCGTGTCTGCATAATGCGGATTCCCGTCTATCCGTATCGCGATTTTTCCACCGGCACGTATTTTCAGAGCGATATCCTCTTCGCATTCACATTCCTTCGCAAAGGAAATACATTCGTACACTCCGTCTACCTTCCATTGCGAAATTACGGGTTTCGACCGTTCCACCCGCTTGTGCATCACCTTTTTATAGAGGTAATATACCAGCTCGTTTTTATGCCAAATCCATTGAGCCTTTCCCATAATAACAACCTCACGAAATTATCGTCAAAAAATACCTGCCCGCGGATAAACGGTATTCCCCATTCCCGGCTAGTCCCTCCACTTTCATGCCGCACGGCAACTTCAACAAGATGTCGCAATCGGCATCCACAGTCAGCACTCCACCTTTCCAAGCCACCTTCGCGGATAAATTTTCCGACAGCGGTACTTCCGCGTAGAACTCAGACAACACCTTCAGCGAAGGAGAAATTTCACATCCCGTATCCGTCTTTCTAACGCCCGCGATATACCTCGGTAACAGATATACCGGACCAGCCCCCCAAGCATGGCACTTACTGGCTCCATACTTATGCGCCATCTTTGTGCCCACCGAAGCTGTCTGTGTATCTTCGGGAGTAAATTCCTCCCAAGCGCACTCTGCACCTGCGGCCACCATTCTTCCCCAATAATCGCGCAGCTCGGCAAACGCTTCCCTTACGTACCCGAGTTCAGCCACGGCGTCCAGCTCGAAAAATTTCATAAACGGAGTTGTAATCGCCATCGCCTTTTTCTTCAACAATTTCTCCGCCGCCGTCGCTCGCATTTTCCCGTTTTGCAACAGCCCAAACCGCAGAGCAAATATCTCGGAATATCTTGTATTCCTGTACATTGGAGCTCGATTTTTGTCGAATCCGTAAATAAAACCGATGCCGTCTTTCCAGAAAGTGCGCAAAATTTTATCTGTAAATGCGTCGTACATGGCTCGATATTTCGCCGCACGTGGATCAAAAATTCTTTCGCCCATCTCCGCCACTGCTCGCATCGCACCAGCTAAAACAATCTGTTCAAAACACAGCACCCCCTCCTTTTCCTCCTCAGGAAGGTCAGCCCAATCGATAAAAATCCACACTGCAGGGTTAGATTTGACAAACCATCCTTCCTCATTACAATCAGCAAGACAAAATTCCAATAGATCCACCACTTTGGAATATACTTTTTCGACGTATTCTGTTCGTCCAGTGTAGGTCGCATGGTCACGTACGGCGCAAATCAAATACATACTGTATTCAGGGATAAAATTGACGTGCATTTCCGGCTTGTACTTTCCCAACATCACTGTCAAAGAATCCTCCACCAGTTCGGCATCGAAATAACTGTAATAATCGAAATTCAAGCACGCGTAGACGTCCCCCGCCCATACCCAGCGATCACGCTTGATACCGTCAATGAAAAATTCCCGGCTGTTGAGTTCCAAGGTACGTAAAGAAATACCGTAAATACTGTTTACTATATCGTCATTGCAACGGAAATACCCCCGCTGCACCATCGGCCGATACTCCTCGTCTGCATAAAATACTCCTCCTTTTCCGCCTTCCACGCGCACATATCGAAATGCTCGAGCACATGGTACCGTTACCCGTCCGCCCAAAACGACGGTCTCGCACGTCTCGCATCCTGCCTTATCGAGAGCCTCCTCTTTCGTCTCGCCATAAAACAGTTTTGCTTCGCCGCAGCCTCCCTCAAATACGGCAAAAGCCATGATTTCCTTTCCGAAATCGTATAACACGTCCCCGTCAACTTTTTCAGTCCCGACGTAATCCACGTGCCGCACAGGTAAAGCATAGCTGTTAGGGGTCACGCCCTCCGCAAATTTCCGAGATTCCGCCAGGCGGGAGAAATACGTTCCACATCTTGTCGTCCAGCCCTCTGCCAGCTCTGGCCGAGAACAGCTTTCTACATAAATGCAGGGCAGTCCGTCGGGATTGTATACCTGCAACGTTATCACGTGACTACCTGCGGGAATCTCCAATTCCCCGTCGAAATGCTCAATGAGATTAAATTCCCCATCCAGAAAAACACTCATCTTCCCGCACGAGAAAATCTTTGCCGTCGCCGAACTTTCGAGAATACACCTCTTTTCAAAATATACGTACGGGTATACCCCATCGATACGCCAACCAGGAATAACCGTTTTGTCCCGGTTCAGCCGCCGCATCATCAACTTATTGTATAACAAAAATTCAAATTCGCCCGGATACCACAACCACTTGCCCATTTTGTCTCATATCCTCTTTTTTCACCGAAATATACGCGCCTTCTCCAGGCTCTAATATCATCTCCAATACAGCTCCAAAAAACTCGACCGGAATCCCCTTCCGATACACCGTCGCCCTGCACGGTCTGTCGAATATCAGTTTCACCTCGTCAAATACCCCGTTGCTCGGATCTGTGTAATTGACCGCCACGTAAGAATACGCACCATCCTTTTCATACTCGCCTACAACGGTATTCTGCGTACATGACACTTTCTCGATGCGTTTGAATTTCTCCACAGTGTATTTCAGCTTGTCAAACGCTTCCGTCAGACCTGTATTTTCGCTTCCGACAAACACCCTCGCGCCCACGTGCCGTGACGACAACATCTCGTCCTCAAATGCAGAAATCTCCTTCTTCAATATCTTCGCATACCCATGCCGCACCGTAGGCTTGCGCTCGCGGTCAATCATGCCCACTTGGTGATACTCGAACTCAATGTTCGGCAAAGGCGATTCGTACGTAAAGTACGAAAATCCCGTCACTCCCATCGCAAAACAGGTGTAAAACTGAAATCGGAAATCCGCTTCTTCAGGCGCACGATGCTCTTTTCCGAACTCCGTCGTCTGCAAACAGAAATGTAGCTCGCTGCCGTATTTGTTCGCGTACTTCCTGCCTACTTCTAAATCGCTCAGCCAGTCCGGGAAAATGTAGTTTTCCCCCGTCTCCGGCCGGACGCATAAGGGATAGAAATCGATGGACAGTATCCTCCTGCCCTTGGTGACGGCAAACAGTCTCTCGCAGCACCTATCGATATACTCCTCGTACGTGTCCGCGCCGACATATTTGTTGTTGATATTTAAGTCCACATAGCTGGGGTACAGATTGACAAACGCTGTCTTTTCCCCATACTTTTTCTGGAAATCCTCGATAAGATCACAGATGGAATCCAGCTGATACAGCGTCGGTTCGTCAAAGGCGATAATCCCGTCAAAAGCCGGATAACCAAGCAAAATCGTCGGATCGTCCGCCCTCGTCTGCAAATCCTCCGTCATGCCGTGCGAAAATATATATACTTTCAGCCCGTGCTTTTCGCAGAGAGTAAGCACTTTCTTCTGCACGTCGGTAAAACTCTTCTTTCCGTTCATAAACACGTGCGTGATGCCCACAGACGCGATAAGCCGGAAAGTCTCGTCATCCGCCGCCTCGTTGTCGAGGCCCCACATTCCTATTTCAAAGCGTTTTTTCTCCGCCATGACAATAACTCCTTTTTTCTTAAAAAATACGCGCCCTCCCTCCCGAAAAGAGGGAAGGCGCAGTCCTTCGTTCTCACTCCCGTTTTTACGCCTTCGCTGTGTAACTGATTTCTTTTATCTGAAGATTGAAATCGCCGTATTGATCGGAAAACATAAATCTAATTTTATTCAGACACCCGTTTTCGTCGGGGTTGCCCCAAGTCAAAAGGTTTTCCGTCGAAAGTTCCAGCGTAATCCAGCCCTCCTCGTCCGCGTTTACCAACTCAAACGGCGAATATTGCCCGATATGGTCACCGAATACCCCGTTGTCAAAATTTCCGAGATAGACCTTCTGTTCTCCAGAAAGCTTTTCTACTTTCATGACGATTTTCAAGCTCGCAATATCTTCCACCGCAATCAGTTTGCCCATATAGACGTTTACATAGCTGAAACTGCCCTGCCCCACAACGTTGATGTCCAAAACTCCGTTTTCAACCTTTACGCCGTCTTTGTGTCCGTTGACGTTGTTGATATATTCCGTTTTGCTGAAATTAACCAGTTGACCTTCCTCTAAACTCTCGTCCATCCACTGTTCAACCGGAGTCTCGGAAATTTTTCTGGTATAACTGATTTCCTTGATATACATGGTTGAAATTCCTGTCTTTCCCGAAAACATAATTCTGATTTTATCAAGACATCCGTTCTCGTCGGGATTCCCCCAAGCCGCGATATTATCGGTAGAAAAATTCATCGTAGCCCAGCCGTCTGCATCCACGATTGCGCCTTCGCCTTCCAGCATTCTGTCGGAATATATATTACCGACAAATTGCTCCGAATTATCAAAGTTTCCGAAATATGCTTTCTGTTCACCGTTGAGGTTTTCCACCTTCATAATGATTTTCAAGTTGATAATATCTTCTACTTTGGCCAATTTACCCAGCCAAATATCCACATAGGTAAACTCGTTGCCGATAATATCCACTTTCAGTATACCGTTTTCCACAGCGGCTCGCATTTTATCACGCCCGGTAACGTTACCCGCGTATTCCGCTTCGCCGAAGTCCGCCAGCTTATCGCCCGCGATATCCGTATCCGTCCAAGCCTTAAAATCCGCCGAGGTAGCCGTACCGTAACGAATTTCGTCGATATACAGCACGCCGGTCCCTTGCGAATCCTGCACGAGGATACGGCACTTGTAAATGTTTCCCTCCGCGTCCGCATACGGTTCCCACCACTTGACGTCGCCCGCAGGGACGATAAATTCCTTCCATTCGGAAGTCAGTCCGCCGTTTACGCCTATCGCACTCGTTCCGACATAATATCCGCCTTTGAAAACGTCGTCGTCATATCCCGCAATATATACTTCGGAAAGATTTTCCGCGCGCATTTTGAAAGAAATCCAAGCAAGTTCTTCAAAAGGTACAGGCTTGCCAAACAAAATATCTACATATACATTGCCTGTATTCTTGTATTCCAGTTCTAGCACGCCGTTCTCGATAATCGGAGCGGTAGTAAGCGCCGTCCCCCAGTTGACGGAATATTTATAATCTTCCTCGTTGAAATCGGACAGCAACCCGTCTGCAATATCCGTATCCTCGAAAACCTTAGCTGCGGGAATATACCTCACTTCGTCGATATAGAAAGTACTCTGGTTACCATTTAAGGTATCGTTGAACATGATAGTTACCGAGGTGAGATACCCGTCTTCGTCCGTTTCCCAATGCTCAATATCCGCCGCCGTAAATGCAAGCGTCATCCATGTTCCAGCCGTACCGCTGGCATCTCCGAGTTCTTTGCCCACATAATAGCCGGGTTTGAATCCTTCAGCACCGTCATAACCTCCGATATATACTTCGGAACGACCAGCAGGCGCAGGGATATTTTCACCGCGCACCACAAAATACAAAGACGCGATGTCCTCTTTCAGTACAGGGTTGGCAAATTTCAGGTTGAAATAGCTGTTAGGTCCGCCACTGCCGTTGACGGTAACTTTCAATATGCCGTCGGTAGTTGCAACTTCCGCCCCCAGCATATCTCGCCCGGAAACGGTATATCTATAACCGTCCTCGTCGAAATCGGACAAAACAAGTCCATCAATTTCTTTATCGCCGTTCCAGATGAAATCAAAACGGATATAGGCGTTGTCCTCAGCGGTAAAGGTATATTCTCCGTCGATAAGTTCCGTCGGCTGGTCGTTTATTTTTAACTCGTTCAGCGTATAACCTTCTCCGTCGAAAGATACAGTGATTTCCGTGCCAAAATATACCATATCGCCGAAATCGAGAGCTTCGCCATTTGCCGTAACCGACCACAGCGAATTTGAATTCTGTTTCTTTTCCGTATACGCGCCTTCCGCCACGGCCTCAAAAGTAATTTCGCACTGATCGCGCGTATAGTACAGTTCCACTATCAAACTGCCATCACCCGCAATCTTCGCAGTAGTTGCAGTTTCGCCGTCTATCTTTGCCTCCGCAAACGTAAATCCGATAAGTTCTTCCTTGGCAAGTTCCGCCAAGGTAACGGAGGCGTCCGTCCTGCCCTTCCTGATTTCCACTTCCGGCTGGACAGAATATTCGCCCTCCGCATCCATCATGTAATGCCTGACGGTGTATGCGGTGTCGTTATTCGCCTTAAATCTCGCGTTTATTGTTACGTTTCCGTCCACATCCTCGATGGTATACGTACCGTCCGCCACGATAACCGCCGCTCCGTTTACGGTAAGTTCATCCAGTGAATATCCTTCATCAGCCGTCACCGTCAATACAACCTCCGTGCCGTGCTCCGCCGTCAATTTGTCCGCCGTCACTCTGCCGTACGCAATATCGTCTGCGATCATTACTGTATAGACATTGATTTTGAACTGAGCCGTCACCTCCACGTTCTCGGATACGTCTTTGATCGTGTACGTATTGCCCGTTACGGCAACTTCCTCGCCATTCACTTTCAGCCATTCAAGAGTATATCCTTTATCTGACGTAATGGTCAATACAATGTCTCCACCCTCTTCAATGGTGTTTTCCTCAGCCGTAACCGTACCGCCTGTAAGTTCCTCGGGCAACGTTATGGTATACGTCTCTTTCATCGAATCGCTTCCCGAGTCGGATGAGTCTGTATCGGACGAATTTGTATCGGAAAAACCAGTCGAAATACTGGTGTCTTCGGTATTGGACGAAGAATCTACGGAACCACAAGCCGTAAGCCCCGCAATCGCAATGGTACCGCACAACAAAGACAGTAATAAAAGTTTAGTTTTTTTCATCTTTTTCACCTCCTAAAAAATTTCTGTTTTTTATTCCTCTGCGTTATATCTTATTTATTTGATCTACAACACGTAAGATCAATTTCTTTATTCTGGAACATAATGCGGATTTTATCCAGGCAACCGTTTTCGTCCGATCAGCCTCCAGCAACGATATTATCGTTGTAAAAATCCAGCGTTACCCGACCGTCCACGTCGGCGTTATTGAATCCCCGATCGGAATAGTCGTTTGTGGAGTGCTGAATAAAGTTTCCGATATCGTAGTTAGTAAACTATACTTTCTGACTACCAGGCATACCGTCCAATTTTAAGTCGATATACAGAATGCTTATTTCTTCCACTTTCAAAGCCTTTTCCAAATAAATGTCTACATAAGTGAATTTTCCCGAACCATTGGACGGTAACTTTTCCTCCCCCGTTTGTCACTTCCGCATTTTCACAGTTTCCAGCCACGTTTCCCGCATACTCCGCCTCTTCAAAGTCGGCCAAAATTCCGTCCGCGATGTCGTTATCAGTCCATATCTCGGAGAACGAAGCCGAATTCGTAGTATAGCCGATTTCTTTAATCAGCACCGTAAATTCACTGTCCTTGTCCTGGAACATGATACGAATTTTATTCAGGCAGCCGTTTTCGTCCGGATTGCCCCAAGCTTTAATGTTGCTCTTATCAAATTCAAAGGTAACCCAACCGTTTTCGTCCGGATTTTCAAAAGTTTTACCCGTATAGTCGTAACCGCCGGACTGGACAAACCTCAACTCGTCGTAGTCGGTAAAATAAGCGCTCTGTTCGCCGGGCATATTCTTTACCTGCATAACGATTTTCAGTTTGTTTATCTCTTCTACAGGCACAATCCTGCCGAGGTAGATATCCACGTAAGAGAACACGCCCGCACCTTTGACTGTGATATCCAGTATCCCGTCTTGTACTTCCGCCCCACTGACGTTATGGCTGATCACGTTGCCCGCGTAATTCTCCTCATTGAAGTCGGCTAAAATTCCGTCCTCGATATCGCTGTCCGTCCAATGTACGAAGGGCGAATTCTCCGTATAGCGGATTTCGTCGATATAAAGTACGCCGTTACCGTCGGAACTCTGCACCAGTATACGGCATTTGTAAATGTTTCCCTCTTCGTCTGCGTACGGCTGCCAAAAGCTGATATCTCCTTCCGCAACCGTAAACTCCTTCCATTCACTCGTCAGCCCGCCATCCGTCATATCGTTTGTACCGAGGTAGTATCCTCCCTTGAAAATGTCGTCGTCATACCCTGCGATAAATACCTGCGACAAGTTTTCCGCACGCATTTTGAAAGTGATTGTTTTTAGCGCCTTGAAATGAACGGGTTTTCCGAACCAGATATCCACATACACGTTGCCGACGTTTTTGTATTCCAGTTTCAACGCGCCTTTTTCTACCGTAGCCGCACCCAAGGCCGTGCCCGAGACATTGCCCGCGTATTCGGTCTCTACGAAATCTGATAGTAACCCTTCGGCGATGTTCGTATCTTTCCAAGCCTCAAACGGGGGCGTCACCGCGTTGCGAATCTCCTTGATGAACAGTTTCGGAGTACCAGACTGTCCTTGCAGCATGATTCTTATTTTATTTAGCCTGCCCAGCTCATCCGGATTGCCCCAGCTTTGTACCTGCGCCTTAGTAAAGGTAAATGTGACGAATCCGTCCTCATCCTTCTGTTCCGTATTGAATGCCTTCCCGATATAGAATCCGGGCTTGAAAGTTTCCTGGTCGTCGTAATTCCCGAAATATACTTCCGGACCTACGGCCTGATCCAACGCCATCACACCTTCCTGCTTCATAACGATCTGCAATTGTTCTATCTCGTCGATGGCAATGGGTTTTCCCAGCCAAATATCCGTATACGAATAAGCCATACCGAAAATATCAAATTCCAGTACGCCGTCATTGACAATCGCCTTACCATGAGGCCCGGTGAGGTTTCTCACGTATTCCGCCTCGTTAAAATCAGACAGCACGTTTTCCTCGAGGTCCATATCAGTCCATGGCTCGTATCCTTCCAAATCCGTCGGCGCGATATACCCCACATCGGAAATATAAATTTGTTTACCTCTCGAATTAAAAGTTTCCAGCCAAATCGAACGGATATACCCGTCCTCGTCCATCGACCAGTCAAGATGTTTGGTGTTGGTGATATATACGGTTGTCCACTGATTGTTGACAGTGGAAACGTCTGTACGGTTGTTTGCCCAAGGTCCGTAAAGCCCGCCTTCCGGCGTCACGCGAAACCGCTCTTCATACCCGTACAACAATACATTGATACGAGCCTCTTCCGGCGTCGTCGCAAGACCGCCGCCTAAAATATTCGCGTTCACCGTACAGAAAGTAACCGTCAAGGCATATACGTCTACCCGCTTCACCGGACGGCCGAGATCGACTTGCAGCGAGTTTTCGTTTGAATCGCCCACGCCGTCGTAATCGACAAGCAATACCCCTTCTTTCTCTACGCCGTTTTTATCCGTATAAAAAGGCAGTACCTCCGTCGAGAAACTTGCATTGTAACCGTAGTTAGGCCAAGAAACGCGCTCGGCGTATTCTTCGTCCGCAAAGTCAGCGAGGCAGAATTCCGGATCGCTTTCCGCCTCCATATCCCCGTCCTGCCAAGTAGAGGAATACGTCGCGGTATACGTCGCGTCTCCGCGCACCATCGAAATTTCTGGTGTCCAGCCCGTAAACGTATACACAGCATCTTCGGTTTCCGCACGCTGGGGAATCGCGCCCGTATATTCGGGCATTTCGCCATAATGCAGAATATCTGTCTTTAATACGACGTCCTCACCCTTCCCCGTTTCTGCGGGGTTTTTCCAAGTGATCGTATACGTCTCCGTTTCGATATTCCCGGCTATAACGATATCCGACTCCGGCATCGTAAACGTATATTCTCCGTCTGTCACTTTCTCGATCTCTATCGCCTGTCCGTCCGTAGTCGTCACGGTAAATCCGTTTAGCTCCGTCATCCACTCAGGCTTTTCTAAAACGGTAATCGACACCTTGTCACCGGCCGCAGCTCCTCCGCCGTAAGAAATTTCGGGATAATCCTTCGCCGTAGTCGGAGCCTTCACCCCCGACATTTCCGCATAGTCACCGAACACTTCGTCCGTCTCTACCCTGTACAACTTTGCCGCGGCAACTTCCTCGGCAAAAACCTTGGTCTCTACATCCGATTCTTCCGAAGCCAGCGCCAGTTCAGCGGCGTCCATCATCGAACGGGTAAGCGCTTCGCCGTAGAAATAAAATTCCCCAGCCTTGATATACGGACGGACGATAAAATCGATTTCATACCCGTTGTCCGGGATATCCGCAATCGCCATATCATAGCGGTAGAAATCCCCTTCCTTATACCAAGAATTTTTCCTTTCCACCGTAAAGCAATAGGGGCTATGTATCACCACGTCTGTCTCCGTCCAGCGCGACGAATACAGATTCATTATCTCCGGCACCGTATACACCATACCGAAAGACAGTTCTTCGGTATTCTGCTTATCCAACAGCTTTTCGTAAATCTCCGCGTCCAGTACAGCGGAAAACGCAATGCCGTTCTCTTGGGCGGACAGTAAAGCGCCTTCTTCCAGCATCTTAAACTGCGACTTTTCCACCAGAATGCCGAAAGGCGTACCTACATACGTACCTAAGGCAGCCTCGGCAGAAATTCCCACACCCACTCCGAGACACAGCGCGGCCGCAACCCCCAATGCGCCGACAGCGGCCTTTTGACCACGCTTCATAAAAAACCCTCTCATCTCTCCGCCCTCCTCATTCGCCTAACGGGAATTCGGTCACGTCCGTCCCCGAATTCTCTTCAATCCGCTTATCCGTCTCCGCGCCAAACGGATAAGAACTTTCCGCTCCGTCCTTGCCGCAACCGACAAACGCAGCCAAAGATATGCAGACAACCGCGAAAAGAAGAAACGCAATTAACCTATTTTTCAGCTTTTTCATAATTTTTCCTCCTTTACGCCGTCCTCAACGTCACAAGCGCGGCTTCGCCCGGTTCGAGGTTAAGCACCACCGTCTTTGCCGCCACCGGGAAATTCTGTCCTCTCTGAATGATATCACAACCGTATTCCTTATCAAAATTCAACTTAACGATATCTTTTTCGAATGCGGAATTATTTACCACCCAAAAAGCGGATGTGCCGCAGTAGTCGAAGCAGCTCACCAGCACTTCCTTGGCATTTACGCTCTTTAATTCACGCCAATTTCCTTCTTGGAAATTCGCGTCGAAATACTTCGCATTGTCGGCATTGTTGCTTTTGGCAATCTCTCCTACCGTAATCACACCCGCTAGGGCGGAATTCATCAAAATTTCATCCGCGGCAATTAACTGCTTGTGAGCTTTTTGCGCATAATAATACCAGCGATTGACGTTGCCCTGCACGCCGATAAATCCTAAACGTTCAGAATTAACTCCGCCGTCCGGTTCCAAAGCATTACTTATCCACTGTACGCCCTGGAAATATTGAATGCCTTTTGCACCGTACCCAACCGAGGTATTGACGTTCCAAAGGAACTCCGCCTCGCTCGGCCATACGGCCACCGTTTCCTGGGGATAATCCCACTGCGCGCCCGTCTGCACGTATACCCAGAAAGGGACGCCGAATTCTTTGGCCACTTTTCCGGCAGTCAGAAGGTCGCGAAAATAAGACGCTTTACCCATCGTGCCGTTGTTGTCCTTGGCGCTGAACACGTAATGGTCATAGCAGATGAGTTTGCTATGAGTCGTTTCCATAAACGTACGCAGGTATTCCTCCCAGGTTTTGTAATCCAACGCTTCGGAGACCACGTATCCGGGGAATAAGTTGACAAACAAATGCTTTCCCTCTGTCTCCGGCGACTCTAAACTCGCATACGAATCGTAGAGAGGCTTCAGCGGGGGCAGAGCGTTCATCCACGGTTCGTCGAGAACGTGCCAGCCCATCAGGCCGGGATGGTCGATATATTCTCGAATGCGCGCCCCGATAGCTTCGGGCGTGGGATTTTGATACAGATAATTATCCCACATAAACGAACCTAAGCCGTGACGATACGCCATGTCCATATTGTCGATAAATACCTGCGGGTCGTTCATGTACATATTGTCGAAAGTACCGATGTGGTTGATTCCTGCGTTTTTCAAAAGCGTGAAATAATACCCGTCGTAATAACTGCTGGGCTGGGTAATGACTCCATTGCTCCACGACGAATTGTCCCCGTAATAACTCGGTCCGTTGAACACGCCGATGGGCATCACGTCATGCCCGCCGAGATAGGCAAAATCCAAAGTAGCGTTAGGTAAAGCCTCGTGCTTAGCCGCTTTCGTATAGGACATGCCCTCGGTGAGTAATTTCATGCCGTTATCCGTCTTAGCGGTCGCCCCACTTCCGCAACTGGCAAACGCGCACAGCGCCAAAAACAAAGCTACGGCGGAAAAAATTTTCTTTTTCATATATCAGTCCTCCTCAGTCGATAACTCCGTCAAAAGGCAGATCGTCATTGTCCCAGCTATCCTCGTACGGATAATCGTCCGGCTTATGCGGAATACTCACGGGCGCAGAAATCACCTTGCCCGCTGCAGTTCCGTCTAAATCGAGATTGAACGTAGACACATTGTCGATGGAAAAATTCCCTCTCCATCCTGTCGCCAGCGCCCAGCCGCCGACGATGCTGACATAACCCGTTTCGCTCGTCTTGCCGCAGTCCAGCTCCGCCAGTTTGGTGAAACCTCTTTCGCCGTCCGTTTTCAGATATGTCGACAGCACGCCGTCGATAAACCGTACGCTCACCCCAAAAGTTTTTCCTTCGTTTGCAATCGACCATAAATCAAACTTATCCGATAACGTCAGTCTCAACTTTTCCACGCCGCCCTGATACAGTTTCAGCAATGTCTTTTCGGCCGGAATTTCCGGACCTGCCCCCGATGGAGCAAACTCCACCGCATATCTTGCCGCCCCGGCCGTCGTATTCTGTACGTCCGCCCCGATAGCGACGGTAATCCCAGCCGAAACCGTTTTCAACAGCTTCCCGTCTTTGTATTCGGGCGTGCGCTGGATATACGGAATCTCAAATTCAACGGCCACATTGGAATATTTCTGTTTGGTACCGAAATAAGCATCTTGGGTGTTGCGATACAGAAAAGCGCCATTTTCTATTTCCTGACGAAGTTCCATGCCTCCGCGGTTAGTCGCACCCGCCGTCCAGTGATTCATGTCGAAATTATCGTCGTCGAAAGTAGCAAGCGCGTTAAAATTATCCGGTCTCGCGTTTGCAAAATATTCCACCGAAAAATCCGTCACCGAAACCGCACACTTACCCGTCTGTACCAGTCCCACACGCCCGCTTCTCACTGCCTGTACTCCCGGTTTATCGAAAGCGGCCACGGGTATTCCGCTCAAATTTAATGAAATATCCCCTTCCGTATTCACCTTGAAAACAATGTCGATTGGCTTGCCGATTTCACCGACAACCGTACTTTCCGCCATAACACTTTCCTCTCCGTTTCCAAATACGGAGAATCCGCACAACACCTGTTCTTCGGATACCGTAAACCACAGTCCCGCGCTGTCGTCGCTGCCGTAAGGCGCGATGATACTTTCCAGCCCATATGCAAAGGCAAATACTTTGCCTTCGGGGACTTCGTCTATTTTCAGTGTCATGTTCAAAGTAAAAAATTTATCTAAGTCCGCATCTGCCAGTTCGTTGATAGCGTTGCGGGTGACAATACGCGAATTCATCGTCTGTTCTTCGCCAAATTCGAAGGGTAGCGTATCTGCAGAGATTCCCGACGCCCAAAAATCGCCCACCGAGACGATATCGTCGTAGATTCCCGCGTCGGCAATTTCAGTCTTGATCGGCTGCACCAACCCGATGCTGAGGATAAACAACCCTGCCGCGGCCGTCGCGACGAGCGATATCATTTTGTTTTTCATGCTCACCATAACCTCCCTTTATTCCTTATGCATTATTTACGGGCGCTCCCAAAGCCGCATCAGATACATAGTTGTTATATCCTGCATCGAAAGCGTCCGAAATTTGCGTCCATATCATATCTGGCGTCGTGTTATCGCCAGCAAGGTTGGCAAACGTACGAACAAACAGATTATTGGCAAACATATTTACATTGGAAATCGTATAAATTCGGCTCATATCCAAAGTATAACGGGATACGGCAAACTTGCTTTCGCGGTAGGAAAGGAATTCCTTATTAAAATCTGTCCAGCCCGTCGTATCCACATCCGAACTTCCGTCCCCATACGCCACCGGCAACTGCATTTTGTTGATGGACGCATAGTTATCGATGTTCTTGTCGGAATAGAAGAAACGGAGAAAATCTTTCGCAGCCTCTTTGGCCGTCGAATAATTAGGAATGGCCACGGCGTTGTCAGTTGCTGCAGTCACAGCAATATTGCGCGCGAAGAAAATCCGCTCTCTGTCCGCTTCCGACGCTTCGTACGTCGCGCCCGTAAGAGGCACTTTCAGCATATCTTCCTCTGTGATGCCCTCCACAGCGTCAATGGCATCGATGATTCCCTGTAAGGCGATTTCGTCTTTAATCTTATCGCACTTATCGACGATCGAGCTGATAACCGGCATCTTCATCATTCCCAACTTAGCGCCTTGATTGGTATTCTTCATTTCATTTTCCAGCCATGATCCGTTGGCCATCATAACCGCTTCCTTATCTAAAAATCGAGTCTGCGCCCCCGTGAAATCGGAATCGTTAGAACTGTCTACGCATGTCTCCGCACGAATCAAATCGCGCATCACCTTAATGGCCTCGTACCGTCCATCCTTTTCTTTCAGACGTTCTAGGGTAGGATAACGGTTACCGTTGGAATCCTCGTTTTCACCCCAGGCCAGTTCCTCGTTGTACGCGTCCAGGCCGTCGTACTGTATCTGCCATGCGTGCATGGGACTGTTCCAGTAGCCGCCGTTGAAATCGGCGAAATGGATAAACGGCTTCATTCCGTCGTCTACCAATTCGTCCACCAAAAGAGTAAGTTCCATCGTAGTTCTCGGCAGTTTGTAATTAATTCCGTCGATGATGTCTGTATGGTACAGAATCCCAACGTAGGAATCATAGTAAGGCAACACGTAATACTCACCGTCCTTCGCTATGAAGTTATCGAGCATGCTCTCACTCATCCTCTGCCGAATGGTATACCGGTCGGCAGCGTTACTCTTAGAATCCAAAACGCTGTCCAAAGGTTCGAGGAAGGGAAGCACATCGGCGGACATATCCGTGGCAGCAAAGAAATACAGGTCGATAGAATTAACATCGGCACCCTGGGCAATGGTATTCTGGAAAGTTCCGACGGCGGGGTTAAACTCAAAATTTACGTTATACTGGGGATACGCCTCTTTAAAATCGGCAATCGCCTTGTTCATGAAATCGATGCCGAGGCCGGATTTCCACATATGGATCTGCAAATCGGTAGGAGTATCGGGGCTTTTTTTCGGTCCACAGGATACGATTCCGGAAAGGCAGGTAATACTGAGTATGACTGCTGCAATTTTGGAAAATCTTTTTGCGAATTTCATCTTATTAATTCCTCCGTTCTTTGATTATTCTTTGATGCCGCCCAACGAGATGTTGGACATCATAACTTTATTGAACATACCGAACAAAACAATCGGCGGGATAGCCGACAGGATATACGCGGCGTACAAAAGGTTCATCTGAGCCTCCCGCACCGCCGTTAAACTGAACAGATAAATACCTCCTGCCAGTGTCGGTAGTTTAGGCAGATAGATAAGCACGCTGCTGTAATCGTTCCACGCGCTTAACCACGACAACAGAAACAATGCGCCGTACAAATTGAATATCAGCGGGAACATCACTTTGAAATATACGGTATAATCGTTGGCACCGTCTATATACGCTGCCTCCGCATAACTCCAAGAAAGCCCCTTGAATACTGCAAAGAAGTACAGATAGTTGACTCCTAATCCGCTAGTGCTGGTAATGATGTAGGAATAAGAATCGATAAATCCTAAATTATAATAAAGCTTGTACGCACTACCGCCAGTGCCGTATAAAGGCAGCGTAATCGTGATCATGACGATGGGATAGAAAATGTTCGATCCCGGAAATTTGAACTTGCAGGTCACATACGCGATCATAGAGGTAAGCGTCAGAGAGATAAATGGTCCCAATAGCGAGAAGAAAAGGCTGTTGAACAGCATCTGAGCAAAGCCAATATTGCCGGAATTCTGCGAAATCATGGTAAATACGTTGATATAATTTTCAAAGTGCATATCCCACGACCAGGCAAAGGGAGACTTTACGGCCGCTACAGGGTCTTTCAGCCCAGCCAAGAATCCCCATACAAGGATATACACGTAGGACGCGCAAACCAACAGCAAAAACGCAAACACTAAGATATAGAGTATATTTTTCGCCACACTCTTACTCATGAAAGTATTTTTGAAACTTTTCACAAATTCGTGATTCATTTAATACTCTACCCCCGCAAAAAATTTGTCTGTAATCCTTCGGACGACAAACACAATCACCACGGAAACAGCGGTAAAGAACAGGCCGACTGCAGACAGATAATGAAATCCGTTTGGAGGATACAGTCCGTACGATTGTCCGTACACCCTCGTATACATCCACACCGACAACGTCATGGTTCCGTTGGCACCGCCCGTCAGAAGGAACACATTCCCTGTCGCGCCGAACAGTCCGACGATGGACAACAACATCAGCAACGAGAAAGTAGGCCAAACCATGGGAATGATTATTTTAAACGCCTCTTGAAACTCGTTTACGCCGTCCAGCCTCGCCGATTCTACTATGGAATCGGAAATACGCGACAAGGCGCCCCCCCAAAGAATCATGTTGCTAGGCACCGCCAGCCAAATATAGTTGATAAATACAAACAAATTGGCAAATTCATCCGAAGAAAGCACGCTCGGTTTATAATCCAATCGGAAAAAGGCCTGAAAAAAACTTGCCAAAGGCCCGTCGACAGAAACGAGACTTTTATAAAAAGTCGTCGTTAGCGTCGCCACGATGATGCTGGGTAGGAACAATAAAATGCGCAACATGTTATGCAAGAAAATCTTCTTATACAAAAAGTAAGAAACGAAAAACCCGACGAAGAACATCGCGATACTGATAATGAAAGTTTTTATCGTGTTTACCACCGCGAGCGACACTTCTCCGTCTGTCCTGAAATCTTCAAACAAACGGGAGAAGTTTTCCAGTGTCCAGTACAGTCTCCCTGTATTGTTACGCAGCTGAAAAGCCATTAAGAAAGCGTCTATATTTACGTACACATAAAATATCAAAAAATTCAACACAGGCAGGATGAGGAATATTATGATAAATATCACCCGCTGTAACGGCATCTTTTTCTTTTTAACCTCAGTCACTGTTCTTTCTCCTTACGAGAGCGAGCACCAATGCCGCGCTGATAACCGATACGAACGATGCCGCACTACCGCAGCCTTTCTTTTCTTCCGCACCGGAATTTTCTTCATTTTCATTCTCGACATAGTTGGAGTCTTTCTCCCAGCGCGCCAATACGTTCAATCCTCCCGGCACCACGGCATTGAAATCGAAAGTCGATCCGTCCTCCAATACCCAGCCGACGAAGATAAATCCTTCTTTTACGGGGTCGACCACTTTCTCGGGGACTTTCCAACCCGTAGCCGCCGTTACCGTCTGCCGCCCCAGACGGGTGGCTTCCAGTATCTCTTCGCCGTCGTAGAAAGTCACGTAACAATCCTGCAAACGAATAAAGTCCCCATTCAGATCCAGCCGACTAAAATATGCTGTCCCGGACATCACCCCGTCCGCTTTTTCGAATATGATCTCGTGCGAGCTCAAAATATAATACTCACAGTTTTCGCCGTCGTAAACCGCAGCGTTATCCTTTTTCAACTCTATTATGATATCTGACGCCGAATCGTAATAAAATCCGAAAAACGCCCCGGAATCCGCAGCTTCTTCGTAACCCCATGCTGCCGTTAACGTATAATCTGCTTCGATAACGATATTGAAGTCAAAGGGAGTTTTGCCATTCATCCAGTCCGTCAGTACGTATCCGGAGCGTTCCACTTCGGGAGCTTTCGTCTTTTGACCGTCCTTCACATATTCGATGATATCCTTTTCAGGCAAACCCGTCCGATACACGATTTTATGGCTATTTTCCGCTCTCTCGTAATTTTCGGAATCTTCCGAAAGGTCAAACAGAGTCACGCCCATTCCTGCCGTCGTGTATACTACAAGGATATCATCTGCCGTATGCGCATATCCGATCACCTGACCTTTCAGAGCACTTTCCGGTACCTTAACACTGCCGTCCTCAAATACAAAAATATTCCCGTCCGTCCCCTCATACAGTCCCTCGGCGATAAAGCCGTCCTTTGTTTCTCTCCAATAGGACGTTAAAGATACGTCGTTCAGTACCGGACACGAAAAATCAAAAGACTTCCCGGTTATCGTCAGCCATCCACAGAATACTTTCCCGTCCTTCTCTTCCGGAATCTGGGGAACTCCCACAGTCATGCCATTAATGACAATAAGTTCTTCGTCGTCCAGCTTCACCACGCGTTCTTCCGCCTCAGCCACATAATCGATAAGAATATACGGGTTGACGTCCTCTTCCTCGATATTCAGACCGGCGCCTATCATGAATCCACTTATTTCTCCGTTCTCATCCGCTATGGCCTCCGCTTCCGCCTCCGTCAGCCGCACCGACACCCATTGGTTTTGCTCTATATTTTCCGACAGAAGATACCCGGCCGTATGCCCGTCCGCACCCACGCCATAAAATCGGATACCGCCTGCGGCCAAGCTATACCGCCCGTCATTGGACAGGTGTGCATATATTCGTATCACAATCCCGCCGGATCCGGACACCGCCACGGACTCCCCGAAAATTACCGTGTCGGACAGGTAGGTGGTATTCGTAGGCAAATCGAAACGGAATGCCTTTCCGTCTACTGCTCCCGCATCGTTCGCCTGAGTAAACTCTCTCTGCTCGCCCTTGGTTTCGCCGTTCAGCATTTTCAACGTCCCGTCCGCTTTGGTATAATCTTCGACAGCGTTACTCAGAATACCATCCCCGGCCGCCATGGCCTTTTCGCTTGCCCAGCCCGCAAACGGGCCAAAAATCAAAGCAAACGCATACACTGCAGTTAGCCATTTCATAACCTTATTTTTCATATCACTTTCTCCTCAAATGTTTTTCTTTGTTGGCAAAGCCAACAAAGAAAGGGTACCCTTTCTTTGTTGGCAAAGCCAACAAAGAAAGGGTACCCTTTCGACCGTTATAAAACAAATTTTTCCGACTTTTTTATTTTATATCAATTCGCCTAAAAATTTCACCGCAGCAGAAATATCTTTCTCGGGATTTTCCCCCACTTCTCTCTCGATAGTCAGATATCCATCGTACCCTATTGCTTTCAAGGCCGAAAGGTAATGCTTCCAAGGTACGTTCCCTTCGCCCAAGGGCAATTCCTTGAAGCATTCGTCGAAGTTTACCGGGTCGACGTGAGTGACGGTAGGCAAATAAATGCGCCTTGCGTCAATCTTTTTCAGCAGGATTCCGTCCTTAGCGTGCGTATGCACGATATAGTCTTTGAGATTATATACGGCCTCGACGGGATCATCCGCCGACACCATTACGAGATTTGCAGGGTCGAGATTAACGCCTACTCCTCGGCTTTCTAGCATATCCAGGAAACGCTTCAGCCTTGCGGAAGGCTCCGGCCCTGTTTCCACTGCAAAATGTCCGTCGAGGCTGTCCGCAAAACCAGCCAATTCACGACATACTTTCGCCATATTTTCATACTCTTCGGTATTGAAATCCTCGGGAACTACGCCGATATGCGTCGTCACAATATTGGTTCCCAACTCCTTTGCCAGGTCTAAAATCCGTTTCTCCCGCTCAATTTCCTCTCGCATTTCATTAGGATAATAATACATTCTGCACCCAAAGTCCCCGCACAAAGCGGACACTTCCAGCCCCTCCCCATCCAAAATGCGCTTCACTTCCTTTACCTCGGTAGCAGTCATTCCGTCATGTACTGCGTCGCTTTTGGCAAAAATCTGCACGCCGTCCAAACCTAAAGCTGCGGCTTCCTTCACGCTTTCCCTAAACGGTTTTCTGAAACTTTCCAGCAATACACCTTTTTTCATATCTTCACCCACTCGCAACGGTTTTTCTGCGCTTTCAGTACGCCGTCACGCACCGCCATCACTTCCAAGGTATGCTCTCTGCTTAATGCCGGTATGCCTGTTTCAAATAATTCCAGCACGCTCTTGATGAGATTTTTGAAGAACTCGGAACGAATGGGCGTGAATTTTACTTCCTTCCCGTTGTCGATGCTCACTGAAAAATCGTAAGAAGGAGAATAGTTTAACACCGCTGCCCTGCCGTCTCCGTAATCGATAGACACAGAGGTATTCTCCCCCACGCAGGCCGCTATTGCGCGCTTCGCCCCGCAGCCCATCAGAGTGACAATCATTTCCAGCTGATGCACACAGTACCGCTCTAACGCTCCGCCACCCCCGGTGGATATCACTGACTTGACGGGCGAGGCGAAAGATTTCAGTTCGTCCGCAAAACCTAAAGCCGAGGCGCTGAACATGGGAGTTTTATACTCTTTAGCTAGCTTAAAAATTTTCTTCGCCGTTTCCAAGTCGGGGGCAAACGTCTTATCTATATAAGTAGGTTTCCCAAATTTCAGAACTCTCTCTGCATAAGACAGATGCTTTTCGGGATTGTCCGGGGAAAGAATGATGATATAATCGCTCTTTTCGCATACTTCTTCAATACTGCCGCACAGCTCACATCCGAACTTCCTGCACCACTCTGCACTCGTCATTCCGTCAGACGGAGATTGGTCTAATTCCGCCCAAGCATACGCCACAGTAAATTCTTTTCCCGTCTTTTCGCAGCTCTCCTTAATCCAACCGGGATAATTGTTCGCGTGCCACTCGCTGAGATAAAAATCGATAAATCCTATTTTTTTCATAATTTCTCCTTACAGAACAACTTCCTTTCCTTCCTTCGCCGACGCGTAAATGGCATCCATCACCTTTGCAGTTTCTATAACGTTGTCGATATGGCTGCGAGTCTTTAAGCCGCTTTCGATAGCTGCAAAAAATGCCTTGTCCTCTTCTTCGTACATATTCGGAATAACATAGTCGGGCGAAATCGTCTCCAACAACCCGTTGTTACTTCTATACAGAATAAATTTCCCTCCGTATTCTAATCTCGCGCCCGCTTTATCGCCGAGAAAATCGATAAACATTTCGTTCTTGTCGATGTTCTGCGCCCAAGCCCCATTCAAAGAAATACTCGCCTTGTCCGTCCGCACAAATCCAGTGACGAATTCTTCCACGTCGTTGATTCCGTCCGGTTTTGCCGGCCCAGCCCACATCCCCGTATATACGTAATCGCCAATGTTTTTCGCCAGCTTGTTATAGCAGTTAGCGGATACTGTCTTTACTTTCGCATCAATGATGTACATAATAAGGTCGAGGAAATGTACCCCCCAGTCGATCAAAACGCCGCCTCCCGACTTGGCTTTGGTGGTAAAATCTCCGCCCAATCCAGGAATGCTGCGATGATTTCTGAACGAGCAGTACACATGATAGATCTCACCGAACTCTCCCTTTTCCGCCATATCCTTCAACAGTTCAACCGATTTTTGGTAACGGTTGCAGACGCCGATATTCAGCATCAGTCCCTTTTCGTTGGCCAGCGCCTGCATCTCCGCGGACAACTTATAATTGACTGTAACGGGCTTTTCGCAGAATACATGCTTGCCCGCATTCAATGCGTCCATGGTAACGGTGTAATGCGCATAATTGGGGGTAAGTACATACACGGACTCCACTTCGGGATCAGCCAAGGCGATCTTATAATCGACGATCGCCTGCTCACAACCATACTTTTCCCTGGCGTTTTCCGCACGATCTTTAATGAGGTCGACGGCATACTTGATACGTACATTCTTTATCGCTGAAAGCGCGGGAAAATGTGCGCCGTTAGCAATATTGCCGCAACCGATTACGGCAATGACATTCTGTTTTTTCATGACTTTTTTCTCCTTTTGAGCCTTATAATTTTATTTCTTTCCCGTTCGCCAACCGGCTTTCTTCGGCCGCAAACGCGATATAATGACTTTCCAATGCCTCTTTGAGTCCCGTTCTCCATTCGTCCTCCCTGCCCTTATGCTCTGCACAGGCCAAGAAATCCTCAATAAGTCCCGCATCCCCGCCGCCGTGGCAACCGGCCTCGTCGCTCGCTTTTTTCAAGTTTACCTCTTTTATCGGCTTCCCAAATTTCATGACGCATATCTTCGAATCTTCAAAATCTCCGGATATCTCTCCCGCCGTGCCATTTATGACGATTTTTCTATTATCCTTCGCTGCCAGCGACATCATTGAAAACTGAGCAGTTACTCCGTCTTCAAATAACAGATTCACCACCTGGTGATCCACCACGTCGTTACCGCAACGGAATACACATCTGCTCAATTTTGGGTTTGCCTCTATAGCTCTTATAAGAGCTTCTTCGTTATACGTGCGCCTGTCGAAACGATTCCCGTCTATGTACCCCGAATGCCGCCCATATATCTGATAGGCGTCAAACGGGCATCTCTCGCGCGCCTTTTTAGGACACTCACCGCAGTATTCTGCTGTCGATAAGGCATTCTCCTTTCTAAAATAAGACAATCCGCCGTATGAACTCACAGAAAGGCACTTTTTTCCCACTAAAGCGATGAGAATATCCAAATCGTGACAACTTTTAGTTAAAATCATCGGCCCGCTCTTTTCCGCCGCCGCCCACGGTCCGCGTACGTACCCGTGCGCTGCCCGCCAATAGGCTACACTTTCCGATTGTCTTACGCTGACAATGTCTCCTATTTCACCACTTTTAATGATCTCCCACAATTTGCGGTAAAATAGGCTATATCTCAATACGTGACATACCATCACCAGTCGACCCGTCTTTTCAGCCAATTTATCCAACTTCCGACATTCTTTTTCCGAAGGGGATATGGGCTTTTCTACCAATACGTCCAACTCCGATTTTAACGCCCTCTCTGTCATCGCAAAATGCTCTTTGTCCGACGAAGCAATGATCGCCGCCGTAACGGCTGTTCCGGAACGGTAAAAGGCATCCTCTGACGCAAACAGCTTGTTTTCGGAAATCCCGAATTTTTCCGCAGCCAGCGCCCGAGCCTCTGCCCGTGGGTCTATGACGGCCGCCACTTCTCCGCGGCCGTTTTTTTGTATCAGATCGGCATACTGGCTTCCCCGATTACCGAATCCCATTATAACTGTCTTTACCATTTCTCTCTTCAATCCCGATAATATTATAATATAGAATACCCGTTTTGTCTTTGATAATTTAAAATCGAAAATTTATCATTTTTCGTCAATTTTTTCTTTTCATGATAAATTTAGATTGCAGATATTTACAAACAGAAAAAGGTATGCTATAATATAAATATGGCATACAATTCAAAGTATCATTTTGATAATTTATTTCTGCTTGCCCCCATTCCCTGCGAAAATTCGTTGGTTTATCAGTTAGGGGAAATCTATTGCTCACATACATCGGAAGTGCCAGAACATCCCCAAAATTTTTTCGAGTTCACTTTCGTCCTTGAAGGCAAAGGCATCGTTTATACGGACGGTTCTCCCATCTCCGTCGGCCAGTACGACTGTTACTGGTCGATACCCGGCGAAAATCACCGTATTGTGTCTGACCTCGCTCAACCTCTCCGATTTTGTTATGTGGCCTATATGTCGAGGGACGTCAATATCGACAATATCCACACCCAATTATTTTCCGGGCCCCGACCGCTCGGCAAGGAACAACGCATTTTCAATGACAAAACGTTGAAAGAAAATTTTGCCGACATGCTGACGGAAATATCCGAAAAACCCCCTTTTCTCTCTCCTATGCTTGGCTCGCTGCTGAAGGTGGTAATCGTCAAAGCATTCCGGCATCTTACTAATACCGACACAAATAACTACCATATTGACAAAAAGGATGCTGACTATCTGGCTTACCAAACGGCAAGGTATATTGAACAGAATATTTTAAAAATGAAATCTCTTACCGAACTGGAAAGAGTATTGCATTATAATTATCAGTATATCGAACGCAATTTTCAAAAAATCATGAATATGACGCTGAACAAATATTTCCTCAACAAGCGTATGGAAAAGGCAACCGAACTTTTGTCCTCAGGAACAAGCGTTACTAAAACGGCAGAACTGTTGCAATATTCGTGTATTCACACCTTTTCGCGCGCATTCGAAAAATTTTTCGGAATTCCACCCAGCCATTATCAATAACCCTTTCTATTCCCGCTAGTTTTTCCAGCATTTTTTATTTTCTCCCTATTTTTTCCGTTCCTTTCCCATCTTTCCCTGCCATTCCTGCCCACCGTAATCTAGCCCACCAAGACGTGCTCCACTCTAAAAAGAAAAACCCATTTTTTACCCTAAACTTATCGAATGAAAAGGCGACAATATTCCGCTATCTCTTCAATTCTTGTTTTTTTCCAATAAATATGACAAATTTTTCTCAAGGATTTATTTTAGCCGAAAAGTTTGATATAATAAAACCAATAGAAGAAGTTTGAAACAAAGAAGAAAGAAGGTACGATAAAAAAGCCCAAGTCGAGAGCGGACTTAGGCGAGAGTTTTTATAGGTATGACAGTTAGGGCAGCACACTGTCCGAATCAGCAATTACATAACCGCGGAGATTTTAGTAAAGCAATGGCGGCCGTGAGCGGAAAAACATGTCCTTGCGGAACGGTGGTGTGAGAGCGGTAAAAATTCGGATGTGTAAGGTGGGAACGGATAATGCGAGTTTAGACATTTATTCGGTGCAAATAAAGCCGCCAACAGCAACTTGGATTTTATCAATAGGAGTTTGGCATTTAGGAGCAACAAGAGACGCGGCGTTGAAATTTCCCTTTGGGCAAACAGGAAGCATATCCTTAATGGCGGATCCAGATTTGCCAAACACGTCGAGGAATACATTATCGAACTTAAAGACGGTAAGGCTATTCTGAGCACGGTTCTTCTCACCGACAGAGATATTGGTAAACTTGTAGCGAACGGGTGAGGTTGCGTAGTTGCCGAACTTCGTAGGACGGAATAAAACTTTCAGAAAAGAGGTCGTGCTTGAAAATCTCGTCAATCCACTTAGCGCCGCGCTTGTCGATTTTCTTGCCACGGATGACTTTGACGTCCTTGGAGTGAGCAAGGATAACGTTACAAAACTGTTCAAGCATGTTGTGAACGTGAAGCCAGTATTTACCGGTGGATTCCATATAAACATCACGACGATTGTTTTCCGAAAACCAAACGGCAAGCAAACACAGGTCATTCGTAAAAGAGGAAAAAAGGCGAGATCTGTAAGAAGTAACACCGTTAGGATCGATGGAAGCAATGCAGGCAACAACGAAAGACTTGTGGATATCTATACCGCAACAGATGGAGTAACCGATTTTAAGAAATAAACAGTACCTTTACGACAAAAAAGAATATGAACAACCGACATTGACTGAATTGTGCGAGCAATTACGAGTAACATCGTTACAAGATAGGGGTTCCGTGCTTAAAAGGAACACTTATTTGTGCTTGAAAGCGCGATTCGGCACACATAGGAATAAAGTCAATGGAAAACCTCCAGTTTACCTTCACGTGCTGTGTAGGATAGGATGTCGACCCTCCGTAGACTTGTACGACAAAAATCACAAAAATACTTACGAGCCGTACAAATTGTTTCATTACTTTTTGTGCCTTTGAACAGTTTTTCCAAAATGATTCTCTTCAACTGTCCGTAATCTGTTCTACGCCGAAAAAACTTTGATTCCGTTTTTCTTCAACGTCTTCTGTTTGTTCTTTCGCCTCGGAAAAATTGTTCTACCCACGTTTTGTAAAATAAATCCAACGAACATAGAAGACTTTCTTTCAGACAAAAATAACGCTTGTTTCCCCATTCTTTCCGTTCGATACGACTCCGCCTGGGGTCACTAACTCCAAATAAATCCGAACATTTCTGTTCGGATTTATTTTTTTCTTTTCATACCTTTTGAATCCACTCCACATTTTATCGTTCTCGTATGAGGCTTTTCCGATATTTTATAAGGCGGTTCCTTTTTGCGGCTTATATAGATGGCTCATATCTGCTTTTTCCAATTTCAGCAAAGCAATTTTTCTATCGATTCCGCCGGCGTATCCCGTTAAACTTCCATTCTCCCCGACTACTCTATGGCAGGGAATAATCAAAGAAATGGCATTATGCCCGACAGCACCGCCCACTGCCTGTGCGGAAATCTTTTTCCCCGTTTCTTCGGCCAACTGTCTTGCCATGCTTCCATACGAACGAGTATTTCCAAACGGAATGGTCAGCATAATTTCCCACACTCGTTTTCTGAACGGCGACAAACCGCTCATATCGAGAGGCGGAGTAAAATTCGGAAGTTTTCCCGAAAAGTATATATCCAGCCACTTTTCCGTTTGTTCAAAAACGGGCAACGTTTTTTCTTCCGACTCCCCACGCATGCGGGCGGCGAAATATTTCTGACCGTCAAACCATAAGCCGAGCAAATTTTCCCCGTTACTTGCAAGAGTAATTCCTCCCAGCGGAGAACGGTAATGATAAATATAACTCACGAGTATCCCCTCAAAAGAAATCATTGAAATCGTTCACAAAAACAATACGAATTTTACATTCTCATTCCATCGATACGGCCACTTTCATAACTCCGTCCCGCTTGTTTTCAAATAAGTCGTAAGCCCGATCGATTTCGCTCAACGGATAAGTATGCGTAATGAGCGGAGCCGTATCGATTTTTCCTTCTTCAATGAGTTGCAAAATTTCCCCGCAGTCGCAGCCGTCTACGCCGCCCGTCTTAAACGTCAGATTTTTTCCGTACATATCGGGGAGAGGTAAAATCTGCGGGCCGTCATATAGCGCCACGATCGTCACCACGGCGTTCGGGCGTGCGCACTCCCACGCCAGCCGAAAAGTTTCGTCCGTTCCCGCGACTTCAAAAACGACGTCCGCACCGCCGTGCGAACTATACTTTTGCACACATTCTTTCACTTCATTGGGAGTGACCGTCAAAACGTCGGGATAATGTCGATTGACGAATGTAATGCGCATTTCGTCCTTTTCGCAGACAATGATTTTTTTCGGATTTTTCAGCTTTGCACAGAGAAGCGTACAAATTCCCGTCGGCCCCGCTCCGAGAATCAGAACCGTATCCCCTTGGGAAATCCCTGAAATTTTTACCGCCCAAAATCCCGTAGCTAATATGTCGCCCACAAACAGAGCCTGTCTGTCCGTTACGGTCTCGGGAATTTTATTTAACCCCGTGTCGGCGAACGGTACGCGAACATACTCCGCCTGTCCCCCGTCGATACGGCAACCGAGCGCCCAACCGCCGTTTTTATCCGTACAATTGTTCACATATCCATGCTTACAGAAAAAACATTCGCCGCAAAAAGTCTCCACATTGACCGTTACGCGGTCCCCGGGGCGCACATTTTTGACTGACGCGCCTACCCTTTCCACCACGCCTACCATTTCGTGTCCCACGGTAATTCCCGGAACTGCGCGCGGCACGCTGCCGTGTTTGATATGCAAATCGCTCGTACAGATGCTCGCCAGCGTCACCCGAACAATGGCGTCTTGCTCGTATTGAAGGGCGGGAACAGCTTTTTCCGTAAGACAAAATTTCCCTTTTTCAAGATAGGTATAGGCTAACATAAAATCTCCCGTACGCCGTTTAACGAAACGACGTTCATTCCTCCTTTAATATTTGAAGGTAATCACGCCACTCGCGAGTAACCTCTTCAAACGTTTTTCCTTCTATCAAAATATCCAAATCTGCATTTAATTTCGCTATATACTCCTCACCGTAAGTCAAGGCGATATAGCGCATACGGCTGAGAGCCTGTAACACATTGACAAAACTTTTTTCCTCCTCTGTATACAGGGCGGAAAAACAATCGGCATAAAGCCAAAAGTTAAAGGTTTCGGCCGAAGCGGGGGTTATGCTCTTTTTATTATACAGTTTCAACGTTTCGAGATAACTTTCCTTTTCCTTCACTTCATCGGAATACGGGTAAGAGGCTTGAACCGTAAATAGATAGTATTTTGCCAGCTTGGCATATTCGGATTTATCCGCCCGCGATTGGCAAATCGTATACGAAAGAAAGCCTTCTTCTCCGTTATGCGAAAATACATGATAGATATAGCAGAACGAAAAACTTCCGACAGAATACAGACGGATATAATTCTCGCGCGCCGTCCTTCTCGCCTCTCCCGTTCTCCCCGTCGATTTTTTTCCGTCGTCCAGATAGATATTTATATCGTACATATTATACACGTCAAAAAGCTCGTCGGCGTCCCTTTGCACTCGGCGGTTATCTTCCAGCCAATCGCACAAATCGTCATACGCCGTCGTGAAATCTTCCTCGGGCAAAATTAAATCCCGATATTCTTTATTGATATAATAAGTAAAGCGATCCTGTAAAACTTTATATTCATATTGAGACGAATAGGGAGAAAATTCGTAATCAGGCAAAGAAATGCGGTATTCCTCCTCCAAGTAATCGTTTAACTGTTCTTTCGTCAAATCCGTCAGCTGCGTTTCCGTTCTCCCGCCGTCCAACCAATCCTTTACGAGCGTATAGGAAAAATCCCACGCAAATTCTCTTTCCTTAGGCTCCATATTATTTTGTTCGTACAAAGGAAATTGCAGGTCCGTAAGGCACCCCGCCCCCGCAATGCTCGTCTTTATCAGAGGGGAATAATCCTCTTTATCTAACCAATGCGCGGAAAGCCCCGCATAAATTCCGTACGGGAGATCTTCGTTTTCGGATACCGCATTCAAAACCCAAGCCAAACCTTCTTCTTCCGAAATTCCCGAAGAAAAAGAAACTACCGTCCCCTCGCTTTTTGTCGTTCGGTAATTACAAATAATCTCGTCGCTGACATAATAAGTAATAGACTCGTCTAACCCTTTTTCCCCTAACAAAAAAGAATATTTATCCAGCCGCTCTATCCATTTATCCGTTATCTCTGCATCGTTCAAAGATTCATCAAAATAGGCCGTATACCTGCCCCCCCCCGACATACTTTTTGGTATAGTAGATACGGTGCAGCGTATAATTTTGCTCACAGCTATTGACCGAACAGTTTTCGAGCACATATTTTGCATGATAACAGGACGCGCCCGGGATTAAAAATACTCCGCCGAACATTGCGGCGAGCGACGCACACATCAGTTTTTGCAGCTTCATTTTCTATCTTTCTCCCGTATTTTTGAGTTTATTATACCAAATTATTTATATTATGTCAATATCTTGAAACAAAATGAATTTTTATTTATTCTTTGAAAATCCCCGCCCGAATGCTTATCGTTCGGGCGGGGATAAATTTTTAAGAGTATTTTTTGAAAATGTTTCCCGCTTAAAATTGTAACTGAAACAATCTTCCCATATAAGGTTTTTCCAAGGTTACTTTTATCGTGTCCCCGCAAACAGCTTCCTCTTTCGCTTTTTGTGGATAGAGCCGCATGGCTCTTTTCGCACGCACAGGCACGACGATTTCTTCTTCACCTTCCTGGCGCCAGACAAACAACAACCCCTTTGCACTTCCTTCTTCTCGGTACAAAATTACCACGGCTTTCTCTTTTTCCCAAATTCGAACAAATCCGTTCGGAAACGTCGGATACGATCGTGCCGTAATCCCGCGGATACATTTATAACACTCTACCCCTTCCATAATCAAGTCCTTTCCAAATGACGTCGCTTTATCGATTCTTCCGGAAAGATATAATACCCCGCTCATTCCCACAAGCATCGTATAAACAATGCTCTCTTCATCCCACTTCTGTGCGTCAACTTCCTTTCCGCCGTAAAATTCGTCATATAAATGCGGATAAGGATATGCCCACATCCCCGCTTTTTCGGGCGGGATATGCGCCAACGCTCCTTGGGCTATGGACGGATAATTTGACGCTATTTCCTGGTCTGAGGTACTTTGAATATCAAAAATCCGCAGCATGCCGTAATCCGCACGCATTCCTCCCGAACCACAGTTTTCCAGCATCAGGTCGGGAAATTCCTCGCGCAATTCCGCATAGAATTTCCGAACCGCACGCGTATATTCCACTCCCTCAAAACCGCTGTTCCCGATACAGTCGTTATAGTCGTTTTTTATGAACCGTATCCCCGCACGATAATAAAACCTCACTTTTTCTTTCATGTATTTACAGACTTCGGGATTTCGAAAATCCAAAAACACTCGGGCTCCTCCTCCCACCCGGACTCCGTTTCTCTTCAAAAACCAACTGTCGTCTTTTTGATAAATTTCCGAGTTTTCTCCCGCCACTTCCATTTCCAGCCAAAGCCCCGGTATCATTCCCTTTTCCCGTATCTTCTTTATCACCTTAAAAAATCCCTGCTCCCCGAATAAGGTCTTTGAATAATTCCAATCTCCCAGCTTATTGGTACGGTTTCCTTCCGCTTCATATTGCCATCCGTCGTCTATACAGAACACCTCCGCCCCGACGGACGCCGCCGCTTCGATCAGCGGATACGTCTTTTCCGAACACGGCCGTGCCCAAAGACAATTCATGTAATCGTTGAATACCACGGGATAAGGAACTCCTCCCCCCTTCGCTCGCTTTTCCGCCGTGAGTACCTTTATCGCCTCTTCCAGTCCGCCTCTCACCTTGCCTGACAATACCCGCGGTGTATCATATGTTTCATTTTCTGATAACTCCTTTACCGTTCCCAAATATCTTCCATCTATTTCTGCCGCGGAAATATATGCACAATTCCCCCGCACTCCCACTTCGATCCGCCAATTCGACGTAGGCTCGAAGGAAAGAAACAGCGTCTCACCGCTTCGTTTATTTTCTATCGCAATAAAGGGAATATACCTACACGTCGTATAAGAGCCCCATGACTCAATAGAAAAACTCTTTACTATCGGATGTACGGAAACGGGCACTAATTCCACCTCTTCAAAGCTACGGCTGTGGTATTGAAATTCACTTTGCCAACAGCTCGAAAAATAATGAATCACCGTTTCCCGCGAACAATCCCGAAAGATTTCCATGGATACTTGTCGCGAAAAATGCGATATGGTAACAGGCTTCTTCCCTTTGTTTTTTATTTGAAGCCTGTCGCTTTGTACATTTTCAACCGAATGAGTGTCGTGATCATTTATTACGGAAATGACGAGCCCCGTCTTTTCATGTCTCCATTCCCGTCCGTCCGAAGTCGTACACGCCGACGTCTGCGCACTGTTCGTGAGACTTTCCGCCGCGCTGTGCCCTGCTTCAAAGCCTTCTATTCCCAAATAAAAAGGCCGTTCCTTTTCTTTCATATTTCTCTCTCCTCTTTCTATAATATAAATTTTTGTTATTTTGCTTCCAAAGTCAACAGCGTGACCGTCTGCGCGCGAAAAATGATATTCTCACTTTCTTTTTCTTTCCTCTTGAACAGGCGGACGGTATCGGGCGCTTCTGCCGTATTTTTCGCTTCCAAGTCTTTCGAACCGAATTCTTCGCGGGAAACGGGATGAACAGAAGAAAACCCGCCGAAATTAAATTTTACCCGTATATCCCTATCGGAAGAATTGACATAATACAAGTGCAACTTCTTTTGTTCTTCGTCGTAAGCCACACAACCGTGCAATGTTTCCGCATCCCCGTAAACTTCCGAATGACGGACGGGCACCCCTGATTTCATTTGACGCAGCACCCGTCCCCGCATGGAATTTGACGCCATGGCAAACGGATAGAAAATCGTCTGACGGAAAGAGTTCTCTCCCTCTGTCCGGACGGGGCCGAGTACATTGACGAGCTGTGCGAGGCAGGCAATTCCCACGCGGCTGCATTTATTCATTAATGATGTGAGCAACTGTCCCACGACAAGAGCATCACATACCGAATAACGGTTTTCAGCTCGCGCCGCGCGTACCTGCCATAAAGTATCGTCATTCGCTCCCTTTTCGCCCTGTGTAAGGACGTTCCATTCGTCGAAAGAAAGTTTCAACGTTTTGTCCGACTTTTTGACAGCGCGGACGTAATCGCAGGTCGCGGCAATATCGTCGATATACCGCTCAAAATCGAGATAGGATGCAAAAAAATCATCGTTTGTACCCGTATGCCGCCCGTAATACTGATGCAGAGAAATAAAATCCACAAAGTCATAGAGGTGCTCCAAAACGATTCTATCCCACTCGGGGCAGGTTTTCATGGCATGGGCACTGCTTCCGCAGGCAATCAAGCGAATAGAAGGGTCGACGCGTTTCATCAGCTTCGCGGCTTCCACCACCTTCCGCGCATATTCTTCCGCCGTCATATGGCAGATCTGCCAATCCCCGTCCATCTCGTTTCCGAGACACCAATAGCGGATTTTAAGGGGTTCTTTCCGTCCGTCCTCGACTCTTCTGTCCGACCAATAGCTTCCCGGTACAGCGTTACAATATTCGACAAGCTCTGCGGCTTCCTGCGCCGTACCCGTACCGAGATTGACGCACATCATGATTTCCGTCCCCGCGCGTTCTGCCCAATCGGCAAATTCGAGAACGCCGACTTCGTTGGGTTCGAGCTGCCGCCACGCGAGATTGAGCTTTTTCGGGCGTTTTTCTTTGGGACCGATACCGTCTTTCCAACAATACCCCGAAACAAAATTTCCGCCCGGATAACGAACGATAGGGACCTTTAATTCCCGAACGAGAGAAAGGACGTCCTCTCTCCATACGCCTTTCGTCTCGTCATAAATTCCGCCGTAAATGCACCGCCCCATATGCTCCGCAAACGAACCGAACAATAAAGGGGAAATTTCCCCGTCCGAAAAATCCTTATCGATTTTAATTTCTACGTTGTCAATCATGTCTGCTCCAAAAAATTTCAAAGAATTGTCTGCAATAAAAATTGTGCGTACAGTCTGGACATATAATCCGTGGGATGATTCAGGTTATCCGCGATAAGATCTTCCAGATACTTTCTCTCCAAAACCGAGGCCTGCGCCGTATGAACGTCTGCAAGAGCAAGATTTTCATATTCCGTTTCCAATTCCGAGAGAGCCTCGACATATTCCGCGAGATCGCGTACCCGCAGGTTTCGCGTATCGCCCGGTTTGTTGCGCCGTATTTTATGATTGATTTCCATACTGGAAACAACGACGACGGAAACATCGGGATTCGCCTCTCGGAAATAATCGATCAGCGCTCCGATGTGAAGTTTGAAAAGCTCACCCGAACGATCGGCCGCGGAATCGTTTGTACCCAGTGCAATAAAAACAATATCCGCCATTCCCTTCTTCCGTTCCATAAGAGCATAGCGTTCCCTCGCCTTGTTCACGATATTGGGATTGATCTGCTCAAAACGTCCGTCGATGACGTTCATAAATTCAAGGGAATCTATTCCGCCTACCGAACAATTCGCAAGGTTGACGCTTGCGCCCGTGTACAATTCTATTCCCTTCACCGTTAATTCGACGAGATTGAGAAAATTCCCCGACCCGCCGGCGCCTTCCCCGATGCTGTCTCCCACATACAACATTTCTACCGTATTTCCGGGTTTCGCTGTTTCTGTAAAATGCGGAAGCCTGTCGGCCTTGGAGGGAACGATATTGCCGTCATAAACTTCCGTGCGGATATAGGTGACGACATATCTGTATTTATACAGCACTGTTTTATCCGTCGTCACAGCCCTGCCCTCGTCCTCTCCCGCCTTATCGTTATACAGCCAATCGGAGGGCGCGCCTTCGGGAAGAAAGAATTCGCTGTCGGGAATGGCTTTCATGGATGACGTTTCAGGGATAACCAGGTTCCCGTCCTCTATGGTATAATCCTTTCCCTCTTCGTACAGCGTCTTCAAATCGTTGCTGCGCACTTCGAGGACATGGGCGACGGGAAACATCAATTTTACGGGCAAAATGCCGCCTTGTCCGTCCTCCCGAAGCAAAAAGCCTTCGTTATATTCGATCTGCTGTTCGTAAAAAGGCGCCGTAAATTGTCGGACGTCGTTTTTCCCGATCAAGTCTTCTGCGGGAGTTTCCGACAAAATCTCCTCTACCGTTTTCATCTCCGTGAGATTGCCTCCTTGTTGTTTTCCTTCATTACCGCCGCAACCGGCCGGCACGGCTCCGAACAAGACCGCGAGCACACAGGCGATAATCCGTTTTTTTCTCATATTTTTTTCCTGCCTTTATTTCTTTTTTCGCACCTCAAATCCAAACGGAACGAAATAATATTCCTTCCGCCATACGGGCTCGGGCGGATCGCTCCAACCGAGGCCGTCCGAAAACGCCGTCGCCCCGACAAAATCGGGATCGCCCAACCGATGATGGTGAGGTCCGAATACATTGCGGAGATTGGAATACAGGCGCACACAAAGCCTATTTTTCCCCTCGGTTATCGACGGCGTAAGATCGACGCTACAATCGGGATCGTAACCTTCCCATAAAAGTGTGCCGTTACAATAAATTTCCGCATAATCGCAAAGCAACTTCAAAGAAAAACGATAGCGCGTATTTTCATAAAACTTTTTGACGCGGAAAGTGTTTTCACAGCGCATGATTCCGCTAAAAAACAGATAACCGTTTTGTGTAATTTCGTCGGGAAGCGATTTTTCCGTCGAATCGCGTACGACAAAATCTCCCTTTTCACAAAGCAAATCGTTTCTTAAAAACGAATCGTTCTCTGTTTGTATTCCGTCGCCATATACCCCGAAACTTCCCGTTAAATAGCAGTTTTCAAGCTCGGTTTTATAGCGGATTTTATTTTTTTCCGTTTCAAGGACATCATCGTTATATACATGATAGGTGTATTCCGATTGTTCAAAATACGTCTTTATGACAATTTCGTTCCTGCCCGTTTTGATATATCCCGTCACATCCGTCTTTTCTATGCAAGGATCGATGAGCGCCCCGCAGTCCTTCCAAACGACAGATCGGCCGTTGATAAAAATTTCTTTATCTTCATGCGCTTCACAGGCGAAAAAGATTTTGCCGCAGATAAAATCCGAATTTTCCACATCTACAAAAAAGCGCATGTTCAAAGAGCCGTTTTTTCTGCCGTGCATGAGCTTGGAAAACAAGAGTCGAACATCCTTCATTTCACGGTACTCGCTCCCGTCGAACGAGTATTCCCCGCGGTCAAGGACCAAAATATTTTCATTTTCCGCTTTCAGCGTCCATTCCCGTCGATCGGGAACAATTTCAATGATTTCCTCTCGTGGGATGTTCCCTGCGGGCGCCGTTGTCTTTATTACAGAAAACAGAACGGAACCATAAGGGTTCACCTCTACCCTGCCCCCCGTAAATCTTTCCGCCGTTTCATTTTCCAAATCGAGACGATATAAGATATAGCCTTCTCTCGGAATCAACGTAAAGGTTTCCCGAACTTCATGAGAATTAGCGGCAAAAATAATTTCGGCGCGGCAAGCGTCTGCCGTTTTTATCGTTCCCCGGAAAAAGACCGACGCTCCGTTTGTTTGAAAAGTATATCCTTCCCCGTCGGAAAGAAACACCGAAAAGTCTTCTGTTTTCGCAGAATATTTTTTCAGGGTATCCAGCTTTGCGGCGCTCTCTCCGACGGAACGGGCGGCCTCTCTTCCGTCCATATGGGAGGGAAAATTGCCGCAATAGTAAATTTTTCCGCCTGTTTCAGCAAATGAAATCAATAGCTCTGTCGTGTTTTTGTCCAAGCCGAGACAATTCGGAAGCAAAACGGCAGAATAGGAGCGTTCGCCCACGGTAAGGCGTCCGTTCTTTGCACAAGCATGGCGTTTGAGAATTTCTTCGCTTCCGAGCTCATAGGCGATGCCGTTTTTTTCGAGCTCCGCGATCGTTTTTGAAAATTCGCGGTCATAGGCGAGCACGGAGGCTTTTTCCTTCTCACAATACAGCATAAACGCCGATTTTACGGGAGAGAGGACGAGAAGTTCTGCACTCGGCTCCGCCGCGGACAACAGACTGCCGAGCGAAGTCAGATAGTCGTTAAACCGCCGATATTTTTTCCACCAAGTCTGATGTTCGAAGTGAGACGGGGGATAATCGCGCTTGCGTTCCCCTTTCAGGCTGTACGAAAACAAATGCTGACAGAGCAAATTTATTCCGCCGGCATACTGTCTTTCGGCAATCGAGCGCAGCCTGTGAAGGCCCACGCTCCAACCGCAGAGCGCGAATGATTCCGTCAGGACGCGAGGTTTCCCGAGCTGACGGGCGACGGAAGAAACCTGCTTCGGGACTTCCATCGGACAGGGAGAGCGTCCCAGCCAATCGATGCCCGGCATTTGCATGAATTCGTACATGCGCATGATGTCGCCGCAGTCGATGACCTGTCCCGAGAGAGAATTCTCGTCAAAGCCGTGTCCCGTGAAAATATAGCCGTAACGGGCACACCACTCATAAATTTTTTGATAGTATGCTCCGCAGAGCATATCTTCCGCCAACGAATAGAAATCGTAACGAAAAGGACGGCAACCCTCCAAATCATAAAACAAACAAAGAAGTCCGTCAAGGACGTCGTATCCGTACTTTTCAAAAAATCGTTCGGCAAAACGGCGGGACCACGGGCAAGTACGTTTTCCGTACTGCGGTTCGTCCGTAAAAAAACCGCGAATGGAATTTTTGTAACGTTTCCGATACGTTTCGTATACTTCTTCGATAAAACAGTCCGTCGTCTCGTCGTCGAGTATATCCACATAATCGGGAGAGGTCCGCACGCAAACCGCGAAACGGGCTTTATCCTTTGTCGGGACGCGTTTGCAGACTCCTTTTTCCGCCTTATAAAAAGCCAAAGGCTCCGCGCCGTCGGGCACCGCATCTGCGGGATAACATTCCAACCACCTGAGACGATATTCGGGGTATTTTTGTACGATTTTTCCGTCGGCAAAGCCGCTCGGCCAGCCGTTTTCATCGTAAACATAGCTGTCCAGGCCCCGCGCCGTCCCCTCTTTTACCCCGGCATCCAGACATTCAAACCATTCCTTTCCCATGTAGTCGGTGAGAAGGCCGCTGCGTGCGTGCATAAAGTAACCTCCGCACCCCTTTTCGGACATCTCCCGTATCTGATCGGCCATTTTGTCCGCGTCGAGACGGTCATTCAGCGACCAAAAGGGCAGAGAACGATATTCCCGCGAACGTCCGCGGATGATATCGAAAATAAAATCCGTAGCTCCCATGATTTTCAAATTCGTTCGGCGCGTTTCAGCCATTCCTCCGCCAGGAGCTTTTTTCCCTCCGCGGTTAAATGAATGCAGTCTACCGTATAAAATTCGGGCGTACGCTCCACCCAATTTTCGGCAAAAATCCCGTCCATGGGGAGATATACCGCGCCGAACTCGTTGGCAAGGCGGCGAATCGCATAAATGCGCTCAAAGAGCGAATTTCTCAATCCGTCCATGCCGAAATCTTTCGGAATGAGAAACGGTTCGACGACGATGACTTCATGAGTGAACTCGTAAGCCGTGCGGAGCATACGGCGATAAGTATCGTAAAATTCGGCTTCCGAAGCGATACGGGGCGGCGTTCCGCGCACCGTCGTGTCGTTGATGCCGCCGAGGATAGAAATTACGTCGGGGCGGATATCTTCGCATTCCGGACGGAAGCGCTGTAAGATCTGACCGCAGCTTTCTCCGTTGATGCCGCGGTTAAACCCCTCGACATCGCCCAGACGCTCGCATACGATTCGGTTATAGCCCGTAAGGCCGTGGCGGTCGGAATAGTCGCGGCCGCTGTCCGTAATGGAATCGCCCATAAATAAAATTTTTGCGTTCTTTTTAATTTTCAGCGTTTTCATTTTTCCGATACCTGTAAAGTGCGGCGGGGTCCGCGTCCTCTCCCCGAATCAGTCGATAGAGTTTCAAGCCCTTAGCCTTGGGGATAATTCCCTTGGGCGAGCTCGGAGAAGTAAACAATCCGAAATCGATTTCTATTCCCGGCCCCGCAGTCCAATCGTACAGACGGAAAATAAATACCGTCTCGATATTTTCGCACGAACGGAAGGCCTCGAAGTCCGTCGGAAAGAAGGAAGCCTGCAACTCGTCGGCCTCCGACTTCTTCATACCGCGATTGACGACGAAATCGGAATCGTGATAGCCGAATTCGGTAATAAATATCTTTTTTCCGCCGTCGCCGTGGCGTTGCATGACGCGCAGAATCATTTCCTCGCCGCCCCGGATAATCGAAGCGTCGCCGCCGAAATTATAGGCGTGATAACACTGTACCTGAAAATAATGATCGGGATCGGTATCGGGGGCAAGTCCGCGCGGAAATCTGCCCGATTCCACGGCACGATACACAAACTCATAAAACTCCGCCATTTCCGCATATCCGCGATAGGGCGTGGGCGCGGGAAATACCACATACGCCTTCGGATTGCCGCGCTTGACGCCCAAGTTGGAATAATAGCAAATATCCGCCGTGATTTCCGCCTTTTCGAGATTGGTATAGCAATATCTTTCGTCGTACTCGGAGTTCTTTACGTTATGGGAGGAAAATCCCGGCTTTGCGAGATAGGAATTCATGTTTACTTCGTTTCCGCATTCCCAATACTCGATTTCGGGAAATTCTTTCGCCATCATCTCATACGCGCGGGCAATCATGTTCATTTCGTCCAAATACGCCTGAGTGCCGGGTTCCGGCATTTCCGGAACGGAGTTCGGAGTACCCGTAAAACTTTTCGGAAATACGTAATTATGATTCATGGCGACGATACGAATCTTTCTTTTCGTCAGCTCCTCCACATATTTCCTGTAACGGCGGAATACATCCTCTTTCCATTCCAGCTCGTCCGTATCCCCTTTCCGCTGCAACAGACGCTTGTGATGCATCCAGATGCGCATAGATTTTGCGCCGAGACGGTCAATCAAATCGATTGTCGTCATAGGGTTGGCACCCTTGTCCAAGGAACCTTCAAACTCCTCGCATATCCCGTAAAAATACGTATCGGGATCGCAAGTATATCCGAGACCTTCTTTTACCTGCATATTTTCTCCTTAAATAATTGCGCCGTTCCGCTCTGTACGGAACGGCGCCTCGTCGAAATTTTCTGCCGAATTATGCTTGTTCTTTTTTATACTTATAAAGTCCCGACGTATCCGCGTCCTCGCCGTTAAAATATTTAAACAGCGCAAGAGCCGCGGGCTTGGGCGTGATTCCCATCTCTTCGACGGGAGACGTAAATATTCCGAAAGTCTTTTCCATATCCTTGACTCCCGCACCCGCCGTCGTATAGTTGAACATACGGAAACAGAACACCGCTTCCAAGGAAGGAAGATTCGCCTTTAACTGATCGATTGCTTCGGGATACCATTCCCCGATATCCTCCTGCCGCTTCGCGTCGAAACTATCGTACCAGCCGAACTCGGAAAGAAAGAGCTTTTTGCCCGCATCGCCGTGTTCTACCGCCACGTTATACATATCGATGTTTGCTTGCAGCCAATCTTCATTGGGCGCGACGTTCGCATACGGATGCCAGTTGAGCACGTTGAAATAATTGTCCGTGTTTGTGTCCGCGGGAATAATTCTCTCGTTATTTTCATCGATGCTCGTCGGGAGTTTTCCCGATTCGATTTGTTCGTACAGAAGATCGATAAAGATCGCAGAGGCGTCCGTCGAGGAGAACACGAGACCGGGCATAACGAGCTCGTTTTCGGGATTGTGCTCTTTTATGCCGAGGTTTGCATAGTAGCACTGATCCGCCGTAATCATCGCCACCTCTTCGGGGGTATATTGATATTGTGCGTTGACCGCCTCGGAATTTGCCGTGGAATACCCTTGGCGGACAATCGTCGTTCCCTTCGGGTGATCCGTTTCGTTATTGGGTTCCCAAAGCGTAATTTCGGGAAATTCTTCCGCCATCATGCTGTAACAATCGCGGAACAAATTCATAAACGCCATATATTCGTCCGGTTCGTTGACGGGATCGGGAATGACACCCATGGTCGAAGGCTTTATCATCTCCACGGGATAGAGGTATTGGTGGCTCATGACGAGAATATTCTCTACGCCCGCTTCCTTCAAATCCGCAAAATAATTATGATACGTCTCCACCGCATTGCGTTTCAAACTGATTTCATTGGAAGTCCGTTCCCTTTCAAGAACATAAGGAATATGCATCCATACACGAACAGATTTAATGTTCATCGTCTTTATGAGATCGCAGACGATTTCCGTCGTGATTCCGGGATCCTTGGAAGACGTCGGCAAATCGGAGGGAAGAACGCAAATTCCGAACATATTTTCCGGGTTCACTTCATATCCCAGCCCCGTTTTCTGCTTGGGGCCGTCGTCCTTTTTACAAGCTACACCGCCGAAACCGAGAACAGCGGTCAAAGCGGAAATACAAACGATTTTAGCGATTCTTTTCATGACGACCTCCCTTTTTCAAAGCAATCGCCGCACCCGCGGCCAAAACGACAAGTCCCGCCGAAATGCCTGCCACACTTCCGCAGCCTCCCGAGGACGACTCCGAAGAACCGCTCGAATCTTCCTCTTTCGGCGGAACGTAGTCCTCCGTGTCGATGTGAATACTTCCGTCCAAAGAATAGAGATTTGCCGTCTCTATCGTCGCGCTTTTTTCCTCGACGGAAAGAGCGATGTTTCCCTCCGCGGAGGTCTTTCCTTCTTCAAAATAGAAAGTGGCCACGGGAGAACCGAGGTAATCGTAAGGATCCTGCGCGTTGCGTATGGAAATCTCGACATATCCGCCGATCATTTCCACTTTCAAAGTGCTGCCCGAAAGGAGGCCGCGCTCCAAAACCGCGGTATTGCCGCCGGATTCGTCCACGAGCCCTTCTGCGGTCAGCCGATTGTCCTTAAACGTCAGAGAACATGCGGCAGTGTCCGACGTGACGCCGAGCGACAACTTAAAGCTGCCCTCCACCTCTCCGAATTCGAGGAACAGGAGCAGGCTGTCCATGGTTCCGACCGTCTTTGCTTCGGCGCTCGGAATAAGCGTGAGCCCCTCGGAGGAAGTCACGGCAAAATCGTTGAGCGTCCAGCCGTCGCTGTTTTTGCGGAAATCGCTACGGAGTTCATCGAGACTTTCCGCGCTTGCGGCCGTTCCGCAAAGCGCCAAAGAAAGTGAGAGGACGAGAAAAAGCAGAGCGGAAAAGAGGATACGGAATACATTATTTTTGAATTTCGTCATATTACGCCTCCTGAATCATCGGGTCGATATTCGTAATCGAGAAATTGGTCGCATTGTAATATGCTTTTCCCGTATTTTCGATCATCAGAGCGGTATAGCCGAACGTGTCGACGTCCGTGAATACGATCTGCGGTTTTCCGAAAGCCGAATCCGGTTGAGAAGTTTCTTTAATAAATACCTTTACCGTGCGGGAAGAAATAATCAACATGCAGGTATACCAGGTTTCCGTATCCTTAAATACGTTCAAGGAACAAGTGGCGGAAGTCGTTCCGGAAGCGGTCGTCATATTCTTTCCGACGATGCTCGTCGTATTTCCGTCCTTGCGGAAATATACTCCGGGCGCGTCGTTACAGGAAGTATCCAGCATTTCGCGACCGAAGGAATAACCGAACCCCGCGAGTTCCGTTCCCTCGGGAAGGGAGGAAGGTCGGAAATCAAAACGCGCGATCTGGTCGCCGAAACGGGACTTGGAAAGAAATGCCGCGTCGCCGCTGATGTCGTGGAACTGGATATAGTTCCGATTCATCTGAATAGGAGTCTTTACCCCGCCGTACATGATCCATTTGCGGGTATTCACGTAATGTTCCTCTATGATTTCCCCCGCGATCTCGTATTCCTTAGAGCCTTGGAAATTAATTCCTACATTTTCACTGTCGGGATAAATCGCCTCAAAAATATAGAGGGAGAAATTATCGATGGCCGAGCCGTTTTCGGGCGCCTGAGCCGTCGCGTCCGGCGTGACCGCCGAAACGGAAGTATAACCGTCAAATTCGACGTCCTCGAACGCTGCGCGTTCAATATCGTTTATATAGACTCGAACAGTGTTGTCGTAATATCCGACGAGCTTGACCGTCGCCGTAAGTCCCGTCAGCTCTTCCACCGTCACTTCGTTCCCGACGACCTTTCCGTCGGAAATATACGCGAGCTTATACGCCTCGCCCGCCTTGCGCATGCCGATAAAACTCTTTTTTGAAGCGTCCGAATCGGGTGTCTCCAAAGCGAAGCCGCTGCCGACATAGGTATTCTCGGTCAAAGCGGAAGTCGTAAGGTCATAAGAGATTTCGAAGCTCTTAGTGCTCATTGCGTTGCGCTCGATAGGGTCGGCATATACGAGGGAGCCGTTCTTTACTCCGTCATAGGACACCGTACAGAATTTTCCGCAATAAGTCCTTTCTTCCGTGTTCGTCTGCACGCCGCGCCAAGCGGTATCGGGCGTCGGGAAAGAAGGATAGCTTATGTCCCCCGCGCTGAAATCGTCCTTAAAAAGAGAAGTCTTATTTTCGCCCGTCCCTTCGCTCAGCTCGAAACTGCGAATTTCCATAACCGTTTCGCCATAAGTGGTAAATCCCATATAGCCGCCGATTTCGATCGTCTTGAAATCATGGACGGTATAAGTCGATTCCTCCGCATCCGCATCTCCCCACTTGAATTTCATGGAATATTCGTTGGCTTCGTTGGGAGCGGGCTTTTTGGTGAACTCCATAATCACGCGCTGGACGCTGCCGCCCGCCAAAAGATTCCCCGCATTGAATACGTCCGATTCTACATATTCGGTCTTGTCGGGCGTACTGAAAAATCCCGTGCTGCTGGACATGTCCCGCTTTGCAAGGCGCATACCGCGCCCGCTCTCGCCCGCGGAAGCCACGCCGCCGCTGTTGATTTGAAGGAAATATGCGGAAGGAGAAGTATAATAAAAATCGTTTACGGACGCACTGCCGAAAAAAATTCCCGACCAGCTCGGCGTTCCCACCCAATTCATCTGCATGTCGATCGTGAAGGAATCCCACGTCTCGTCGAGCGGCATCTTCTGCAAGGCAATATACGACCCCCACGTATTGATTCCGTTCATGCGGAGCGCGGAATATTCTACTTTTTGTCCGACTCCGTTCGTCGCCGTCCATGCGTCGGAATCGAGCGCTTCCCCGTCGAAATTGTCCGTCATTTCCAAAGACTTGATATTCGCCGCAGCCGCGCGGTCGGTATGCTCCGCGCCGAACGCAAAGGTGGAAGAAAGAATTCCCCCTGCCATTGCCAGCGATAAAAACAATGCAATACTTTTTTTCACTGATTACTATCCCCTTTATAATTAAAATTCAATTTTCGGAGTAAATTTATCCAACAACAGCTTTACGATAAACACGATAGGCCCGAACATTAACGAGAACAGAATACCGACCGTCGCGGCACTCTTTGCATAGGCCTCAATGCCCATATTCGTGCGCACATAGACGTACATTGCAATCGTCATCGTCATGCCTTCGGGACCGCCGCTCTCGTTGGTGAGGAGCATGGGCTGCATCAAAAATCCGAACATGCCCATGACGGCGAGCACGATAAAGTTGGATACGGTGGTCATCGTCAGAGGCAGAGTGATGCTCCAAGCCTCCCGCCAGAATCCGATTCCCTCCAATTTGGCGGATTCGGAAATTTCCTTCGGAATCCGCTGCATGGCACCGCTCATTAAAATGACGTTCGAGCCCAAACCCGCCCATACGCAATAGAGATAAATGAGCGGCCAAACGAGCGGATTATCCGTGCTCGGCGTGAGCCATTTGAGATCTTTAATACCGAATACTTTTTCAAACAGCAATCGTATCGTACCGAAGCTGGGATCGAAGAGATACTTATAGCACATCGTGAGAACGACGATCGAAATCATGCTGGGAAGGTAAAACAGCACGCGGTAAAGGCGTTCTCCGGGAACATGCTTATAGAAAGCATACGCGGTAATAAAGGCGAGCGGCAAGATGATGAAAAGTCCCGGAATAATGGAAAAGACGGAATTCCACATCGCCCGCTGCATCACGGGATTGTCGCCCAAAACCATTTCCTTGAAGGTACGCACGACGTCGTCGACGCCGCTCCATACGTATTTTCCCTCCAAGGGCTTATACGTCTTGAAAATCAGCGTGAAGCTCTCAAAATTTACGTACAGCCAGAAGACGAGGAAATGAATGATGGGCCATGCGACCAGACTGAGGACGAAAAGATATTCCCATCTTTTACGGCGGCTCTTGATTCGCTTGGAAATTTTCGCTCTTTCCGCTGCGGAAAGTGCCGCGTCCGTCGCTTCGTTTATTTCCGTCATCGTTTTGTTGTTATCCATAGTTTTCCCTCTCGCTCGACCGTGCGGCACCCGAAGGCACCGCACGCGCCGAGTCCTTACTTCAATTCATTGATTCCGAGCTCGTCCACCCAAGTTCCGTAGTCGCGATTGGTCTTTTCGATGACATCTTTCATAATATCTGCGCCCTTTTTGGTCAGTATTCCGTTCAGGCACGGACCGGAGCCGATGCTCTGGAACAATTCGGGACGCTTATACGTAAAGATATAAGAAAGGTAGGTATCGCGTTCGTCTTCGGGGACATGCCCCTTGTTCATGGGATATTCGACGATATTGAAATCCGCTTCCTCATACATTTTCAGAGAGCTTTCCACATAGGAAGAGAACTCAAAGCCCTCGTCGGCAAATACTTCTTCCGCTTTCATGGGATCATATTCAAAGGGTCTGGCCACGCCCGTGTTTTTCGTGAAGTCGAGAAGCATTTCCTCGGAATTGATGAACGCGAGGAATTGCTTTGCAAGCTCCTTGTTCGGGGCTCCGGACGGAATAAAAATGACGTCCATTTCCGCATTGTTATTGATTTTATAGGGCTTTCCCGTTTCGGGATTGATCGCCGCATTATCGAGCGAGGGAACGAACATCGACTTCATCGTGAAATCGTCGGGCATGAAATCGCGCATTTCGTTTTCAATCCAGTTTCCGACGAAAATGAAAGCCGCCTCGCCGCGGATAAACGCCTGTTCCGCATCGATCCCCGTAATTTCGTCGCACTTTTCAATTGCGTTGATATAGTTTCCGTTATGGTCGGTAATGAAGTCGGAAAGCGTGTCGAGCGCGACCTGAATTCCTTTTTGTTCCCAGACGTTGCCGCCGTTCGTGAAGGCCTCCACGTCATATTCGGGCGCGCCGAAATCCCAGAAATCGTAATAGGAACCGTCTCCGTCCTTTTTCGCGTTTTCGCTGGCTTCATATACGCCCTGATACTGCGCCCACCAGACTTTGAGCGGGAACGTCAGCCACCATTGTCCCTTATTGATACCGAAGGCGAACGCCTGTACTTTTTTGCCCGTGCTGCTGGTCAAATTCGAAGCATTGAGGTCGTCGACGTATTCGTGAAGTTCTGCCACCGTTTCGGGAGCCTTATCCCAATTCTTTCCCGTGCTGCGGCGGGGCGTATTGAGAACGACGTCCTCATTATAGACCATGCCGCAGTTGAGCACGGACCACGGAAGAATCCAAGGATGAGAATTCCCCTGTCCGGGACGCACCGTCATATAAGGTACGTCGATTCGGTCGTCGTTCATGTAGTCTTTGATTTTAATTTTTGTGCCGTCGAGCTTTTCGACCTCCGTTTCGTACAAATCGTCGAGCGGCTCAACCCAACCCTGAGACACGAAATACTGCCAGTCGCAGTCCTGATTGAAATAGATGTCGGAAAGTTCTCTGCCCGAGGACAAATAGGAGGTAATGCTGGTTTGAAGGTTATTGTCCTCTATCAGCTCTACCTTTACCCCGGGATTTGCGGCCTCGAATTTAGAGGCCGCGGACTCCATCCATGCGGGACCGAAGCCGCCGACATAATAGCGGATTTCCAGCGTATTTTCGTCTCTATTTTCTCCCGACGAACAACCCGCGAAAAGAGCTGCCGAACTCGCGACAGCCAATGTCGCAGCTAAAATTCTGAATGCAAATTTCTTCATAACTTTGCTCCTTATAAACAAATTAACCTTTGATGCCGCCGCCCATGTTGAGACGGATGATCTGTCTTTGGCAGGCGGAAAAAATAATGATGACGGGGGTGATCGTAATGATGACCGCGGCGAACAATTTCGGATAGTCGAGCACGTAAGCTCCCGCCGTCGTGATGTTGTCGGACACTCTCTTCAATCCGACCGCAAGCGTCTCGTGCGAGGGGAAGAACATATATGCGGAAGCATAATCGTTCCAATTTCCGATAAACGCTAAAATCCAGACCGCGAACATGGTCGATTTCGCCTGCGGAATCATGATTTGTAAAAAGATGCGCCAATTGCTTGCACCATCGATCTTCGCCGCTTCCGCATAAGTGGACGAAACACCCGAAAAAATACCGTAGAGTATCAGGAAATTGAATCCGAATCCCGAAGCACCTTTGATAATCATGCCCGGAAGCGTATCGTAAAGCTGTAAATCATGCATGAGCCGAAACATGACGGGAAGCGAACCAGTCGTCGGGATAAACATGATAGATATTGCGATGAAGTACAAAATCCTTCTGCCGGGGAACTTGTATTTTGCGACGGCGTACGAGACGCACGCCGTTGCAAACAACGAAGCCGTAGGAATGGTAAGACTCAAAGACAAGGAATTGAAAAGCATGGAGCCTAAATTGAATAATTTGAAGACTTCCGCATAATTATTGAACATTAATTCCTGCGGCAGCGGCCAGGGATTATTTAGGAATTCCTGTTTCGTCTTCAAAGAATTGATCAGCATCCATACGAGCGGATAAATAATCGTGAGTGCGTATAAACCGAACAATACGCACAGCACAATGAGTACGGGACGATGTCCGCGCTCCCATTTTTCTTTTCCCTCCGCTCTTTTTTCTTCCCTGTTATTCTCGCGCCAACGAAGGAAAGACTCCTTCATCGAAGCGCAGACATTTTTTAACTTCATAGATTTTCTCCTAAACGTTGTACGGGGCTTCCCGTTCGTTTATGCATTGGTTTCTTTGAGAACGATATTGTCGAAATAGAGCTCCATTTTTGCGCTATCCTCTTTTTTCTCGATTTTATCGTTATAGATGCGGAGGCAAATCGTGCCGTTCCAAGCGGTATCGGGCTTTATTTCAAGTTTGAGAACCATCGCGTCCCCGTTGAACGCCAACTTGCTTTCTCCAAGAAAATATTGTGCGGCTGTATCCTCAGCGCTGTAAGCCTTTATCTTCATATCTTCCACCTTAAAAGTTGCGCTATCGGGTACCGTCGAACAAATTTGTAAGGGAATTTCCACCGTATAGCCCTTCGATGTGTCGATATTCTTGAACTTGAATACGATTTTTTGGTGAGAATCTCCCCAATCGATATTGAGTCCTTCTTTATAAATACGATTGGTCGTCCATTTCAAAAGATTGCCCGCGCTGGGAGCCAAATCCGATTCAGGGCCGCATTCGCGAGGTTTGAGCGCGTCCTTTACTTCGAGATTATCCCCCGAGGCAGCGACGCTCAACATAGCGGAGTCAGCAGTCTTTTTGGCCGAATCCGCCGTAGCGCTTTCAAAGGCTTCGACGGTATCGTCATACTGCAATTCGGAGACCTTATAAACTTGAAGGTTATCGAACGTCAAAGTAAGTCTGCCCGTTACCCCCTGATTTTTTGCACCGTGGCAACCGACCCAAACCTCCCCGTTCCAATCAGAAGCAACGCGGATGTCGAGATAAAGCGTTTCTCCCACCTTTGTGAACTGACCGAGTGCCTCACCGCTGATATTCAAATGATATTTCATGGTATTGTCGAGCTTGGGATCCGCGGCAGTATTGTTATAGGAAAGTCCGAGGTCGTCCTCAGACGCCGTTACGCGATAGCCGTAATAGAGTTTCGTATTGATCGCGGATTCTTCCGTCACGGCTTTCGCCGTTACGGGAATACGCACGAGATAACTCGATTCGGGATCTATTTCGCCGTTATAATGGAAAACAGCTCTTTCATTGAGTGTCGGGGAATAGATTGTCCATTCAATCGCTTCTTCCGCCAAAGAAATTTCAGAAGGAGTCGTAGAATTTGTACGGGCACCTACGTCGAAGAACGTTCCGTGATACATCGGTTTCTGTGTAGAGGTCGTTTTATCCACAGACGTATAATAAATCCCGTTCGGGTCGAGCGTTCCGCGCGCAAAGGTCTCCGTCATAATGCCGTTTTCATAATCGACGTCCCCTTCTACCGACACGGAAATGCTGTCCTTGATCTCCGTCCCCATCACCGTCGCAACGACGTCGGTCGTACCGTAAGCCTTTGCTACGATATTAAATCCTTCGGGGGCCTCCACGACGTCTATTATGTCCTTGTTATACGTCCACTCGATTTCGTAAGGGTCGCAGTCGGCGGGTTCGGATACGATTTCGATCGTCTTCGTCTCGCCGCGCTTTATCGTCGAAGTTTCCTCCACTCCCGAAATAGAAATTGCCGTAACGGGCTTCGGCTCTACGTACTCTAAAACCGTCAAAGGCAACTTTGCGGAAATGTTCGTTCCCTCTGCCGTCACCGTAATCACGACCGAACCGGGCTTTATGCCGGTAACTTTTCCGTTTTCGTCCACCGTTGCGATTGCGGGATCGCCGGAAGTCCATTTTACCGATACCTGCGCATCGGCAGGGTCCGTCGTATATCCGAGCGTAACGCTTCTGTCGGCACCGACATAGAGTTGATTTCCCTCCGGCTTATTCGTAATCGTAAGGGACTTGACCTCCCCCATTTCTTCCGAGGACGATGTCCCCGCACTATCCGCACTGCTGACGGAGCCGGAATTGCCGGAGCTCGAATTATCGCCTGAATTACACGCAGCGAGAAATCCCGTCGTCGACATCAAAAGCGCCATAGCTACAACAAAACTTTTGAAGAATCTCTTCATTTTCCTATAAACCTTCCTTATAATTTTTTCAGATATGATTTCTCACATCAAAGTTTCCAATCGGGGAGATATTTCGACGTATTTTTCACCATTTCGGCAAAGAGCTTTTCTGCCTCTACGGGACTCAGTCCGCTGCAAAGGGGCTCCTGAATAAATACGTTGAACGTCTGAGCAAGATCGCGGGCACGGATAGCGCGCAGCGCATTTTCCTGCTGATAGATTTCGCGAAGTACGAGCGATTGAATCGTAGGCAACAGAGGAGCCGCTCCCAAAGCCTTCACTTCGCCCTGCGTAAAGGACGCATTCGTTTCCACCACCGCGTTTTCGGGCGCGAAGGGAACTTGTCCATGATTGGGAAGATTGACGTTGGAAATAAAATCGCGCATTCCCACAAGGCCTTCCATCAGATATACGAACTCTTCGTCCGACTTTTTAATTTCCAATTCGTCTTTTCCGCTGACCAGTCCTTCCGTCTGTTTGATGCGCAGCGCAAGATCCTGTTTTCTCCAATCGACGGAAGTCAAAGCGAAGCCCCAGCGCTTTACCGTTTCAGGATTTTTCAGATACCAGGCGCCGTTCATAAATTCCGCCAAATGGCGGTCACCCGCCGCCGCGATCTGACCGAACCGACGGAACAAATCGATTTTTACGAGATTCGTACTCTTAAAGGGATTTTGCTCCACCTCCTTGTTCATGCTGTCGCCGAAATGTTTTGCGACATATTCGCGGTATAAAGGAAAAATATCCTGTCCTTTATATTCAGCCTTCGTAAACCATGTAAAATGGTTGATGCCGATGACGTCGGTTTTGATCTCTTGGCGCTGAACGTCTTTCGCTCCTGTCATTTCCTCGACGACTTCCGCAAGGAAACGCTGCGTCCCGAATACCTCGTGGCAGCAGCCGAACGCCTTGATCTTCGGAAATACGTCGTACAGTGTCCGCGTGCACAGCGTCATAGGATTCGTAAAGTTGATGACGAAAGCGTTTGGACAGCAGCGCGCAATCGCTTCGGCAAACCCCTCGTACATGGGAATCGTCCGCATAGCGCGAAGGATTCCACCGGGGCCGGCCGTATCGCCGACCGACTGATAAATCCCGTACTTTTCAGGTGTATGTACGTCCGAATGCATTTCGTCGAAAGTGCCCGGAAGAATGGAAATCATGACGAAATCGACATCTTTCAAAGCCTCGTCCAACGTCTCACATACGCAGTATTTCCACTTGCTCTTCGTGCGTGGATCATTATAAATGCGTTCTCCGATGATTTTGTTGCACTCTGCCGCCTCTTTGTCGATATCGTAAAGATTGACAATGCCGCAGAAGCTTTCCTGCACGGCCAAATCGTACATGAACGTACGCGCCCACCCTCTTGAACCGCCGCCGATATAGGCGACTTTTACATCGTTTCTTTTCATAAATTTTTATTCCTTTGCCGCGTTCTGCGGCCGATTGCTTTTCAAGATTTTTTACTTACGCGGTTAACCGCGTAAGTAAGAGGCCTCTTACTTTTGATTTCCGAATATAAATTGACAGTTGTTTCCGTAAACCGCTTACATAAAACTTGTAAGCGCTTACAGTATGCATTATATCATACCTAATTCATTCTGTCAATACCTATTTCAAAAATTTTTGGAAAATTTTTTTGCTCAGCGCTGTACTCGTCCGCTGGCGTTGCCTTCCGCGAGGGAAAGGACCTCCTCTTTGCTCATCATATTGTAATCGCCTTCGACGGTATGTTTCAGACAACTGGCAGCGACGGCAAACTCGATAATCTTTTGTTCATTCCATCCCGAAAGCATGGCATAAATGAGTCCCGCTCCAAAGGAATCCCCGCCGCCGACGCGATCCACGATGTGAATGGGATATTTTCGGGAAAAATAGGCTTTTTCGTCCGTATACATCATCGCCGACCAATGATTGTCATTGGCCGATAAGCTCTCCCGGAGAGTAATGGCCACGACCTTAAAGCCGAAGCGCTTACTGAGCTGACGGGCGACACTCACATATCCGTCGCGGTTGAGCGTTCCTTTCTGCACATCTGTTTCCGCGGCATAAATTCCAAATACGTCCGCGGCGTCCTCCTCGTTGGCGATGCAGATATCTACATTCTGGCAAATTTCGCTCATGACGCGGCCGGCTTCCTCCCGCGTCCATAATTTTTTCCTGTAATTGAGGTCGCAGGAAACGGTAATTCCGCGCCGTCTTGCTTCGCGCGCCGCATAGAGACAGATGTCGGCAATCCGTCCGCCGAGCGCGGGAGTAATTCCGGTAAAATGAAACCAATCGGCCCCTTCAAATATGCAGTCCCAATCGTAATCGGAGGGTTTAGAGAGTGCAAAGGCGGACATGGAACGGTCATAAATGACCTTTGAAGGTCTTTGGCTGGCTCCCTTTTCGAGATAATAGACGCCCAGTCTGTCTCCTCCGCGCGCAATTCGGGAGGTATCCACGCCGAAGCGGCGTAAGCTGTTGAGGGCGGCCTGACCGATTTCATGACAAGGCAATTTCGTCACGAATACGGAGTTCACTCCGTAATTCGCCAAACTTACGGCCACATTTGCTTCTCCGCCGCCATAGACGGCGCCAAAATGATCGGCTTGAACAAACCTGAGATAGCCCTCCGGCGCAAGACGGAGCATGATTTCACCGAACGTAACCGCCTTCATCTTTTTTCCTCCGTAAATTTTGCTATTTTGGCGACGACAGCCGCCGTTTTTGCGCGAATATCCCCTTTCATCATGAAACTGCCGCCGACCGCGACAACCTTATCGCACGCGAGATAATCGAGGATATTTTCTTCGTTGACGCCTCCCGTCGGCAAAAAACGGATTTCGGGAAACGCGGCTCCGATTGCCTTGATCGCGGAAAGTCCCCCATACACGCTCGCGGGGAAAAATTTCACCGTTCTGATTCCCGCCCGATAAGCGGAGATGATTTCCGTCGGCGTCGCGCAGCCGGGGAGATAAGGAATTTCACGCCCAGCACAAAATTCCGCGACGTCCCTGTCAAAGCCGGGAGAAACGATAAACTTTGCACCCGCCTCTATTGCCTCGGCGCATTGTTTCGGAGTAATCACCGTTCCCGCTCCAATGATCATATCCTCGAATAATTCCTTTGTCGCGGCAATCGCCTCCGCCGCACAAGAGGCACGGAAAGTAATTTCCGCCGTATGAAGCCCGCCCTCTCTGAGCGCCTTTACGGTCGGAACCGCGTCGGATAATTTTTCGATTACGACGACGGGAATAAGTCTGTCCAGAAAAAGTGCCTGACTGATGTCGTTCATAATTATCATTCTCCTTTTACGCCGAAATATGCGGCGGCATTGTTGTAAGAAACGTCTCGGACGACTTTTTCGAGCGTATCGAAATCGGGATAGATTTCTCCCGCTTCCGCTTTTCTTCCCAGCCAATCGCAAAAAATTCTTCTGAAATACAGATGTCTCGGATAAGAGAGAAAACTGCGGCTGTCCGTCAGCATACCGATAAACGTTCCGATATGCCCGGTCTGCGCCAAAGAATCGAGCTGAGCGCGGATCCCCTCGTTATGGTCGAGAAACCACCATGCGGGTCCGTACTGAATTTTTCCATGGGCGGAAGAATCCTGAAAACAGCCTGCCAACGTCGTCAAGGGCAGATTCCAGACCGGATTGAGGTTAAACAGCACCATGCGCGGCAGCTCTCCCGCCGAATCGAGAATGTCCATCCAGCGCGCCAGCGCCGCAATGCTCGCGCTGTCGTCGATACTGTCGTAACCCGTATCTGCGCCCAAAACCTTATACATGCGTGCATTGTTGTTCCGCAAAGCCCCGATATGCATCTGCACCGCAAGCCCGCATTTTGCACATTCGCGGAGAATGAGTCCCATGACGAACGACTTATACGCCTCGACGTCCTCCGCCGCGACCTCCTTCCCCACACGAGCGGCCTCGAAAGCCCGTGCAGCCGCTTTTCTGTCACCGGGAAAGTAAACTCTCTGTAAAGCGATATCCGCCGCCACAGCGCCTTTTTCTTTGAACTCGGACACTCTCCCTACCACGGCACTTTCCAGCGCGTACAGCGAATCTATAGGCCCTACAATCGTTTCTAAAAGAGCAAGGTACTCCGTAAATTTCGAATCGTCGATATTCATGATTTTATCGCCGCGGAAAGTAGGAAGGACGCGGAAGGAATAATTCTTTTCGCGAATGCGATCGAACACGGTCAAATCGTCGAAAATTTCGTTTGTTGTACAGACGGTTTTGACGTTTGAGCCCGCAATCAGCGAGGACGGGGACAGGGAATGCGTACGAATATATTCGTTTGCCCGCGCCCATATTCTTTCCGCGTTCTTTGAACAAATGATGTCCTCTATCCCGAAATAGGTTTTAAGTTCCATATGCGACCAATGATAAAGCGGATTTCCGTAAGCCGTTTCCAGAGCGCGCACATAACATTCAAATTTTTCTTTGTGCGGCGCGTCGCCCGTTATGTATTTTTCATCGATGCCGTAATTTCGCATCAGGCGCCACTTATAATGGTCTCCGCCCAGCCACAGCTCAAAAAAATCGGAAAACGGTTCGTCCTTTTCAATGACCTTTTCCGACAAATGACAATGATAGTCGAAAATCGGCATATCCTTCGCACAATCGAAAAGTCTTTTCGCCGTTTCGTTAGATAATAAAAAATCTTTTCCGATAAATTCTCTCATAAATAAACTCCCGTATTTATAATGTCACGCCGCGTTTCCATACTGCGATTTCGCGGCTTCGGTTATTTTCTGCCGCCGTCGTTTTTCCGTTTGCGGTCTCGATTACGAGCCGCATGAGTTCTTCCGCCGTTGCCGTCACGCCGATTTTTTCCGCTCTCCCCGCGTCAAAATCTATCCAATGCGGCTTTGCGGAGGCAAGCGCCGTATTCGTGGAAATTTTCAGCGTGGGAACGATTCCGCCGAGCGGCGTTCCCCGCCCCGTCGTAAACAGAACCAGCTGTGCGCCCGCCGCGGCGAGCGCGGTCTGCGCGGTCGCGTCGTTGCCCGGGGCTTCCAGCACCGTAAGTCCGCGTTCCCGTACGCGCGTACCGTATCGAAGAACATCGCACACCGCCGCATGCCCGCCTTTGAGGACGCAGCCCAACGATTTCTCTTCCAGCGTAGTGATTCCGCCCTCTTTATTGCCCGGAGAAGGATTTTCTCCGACGCTTTCGTCGTGGTCGGTAAAGTAGCGCTTGAAATCCTGAATCAGCTTCGCTAAATCGTCAAATTTTTCCTTGGAAACGCAACGGTCGAGCAATAGCTGCTCGGCCCCGAACATCTCCGGAATTTCCGTCATTACGGCGCTTCCGCCCATGCCGATAAGCCTGTCCGTCAATACTCCTACCGAGGGATTGGCGGTAATTCCGCTGAGAGCGTCCGAACCTCCGCATTTCAAACCTACGATTAAATCGTCGGAAAAGCAGGACGTCCTTTGATCCGCCTTGCAGATTTCTGCCAATTCGCACGCAAGAGCGGTTCCTTTTTTTATCTCATTGCCCTCGTCCTGCGTGCGCAGGGTACGAAGCCGCGCCGTATCAGAAAATTGCAGACAGCGGAAAAAATCTTCCAGACGATTGTTTTCACAACCGAGAGAGACCACCAAAACTCCGCCATTATTCGGATTGGAAGCGAGCCCCGCAAGAATATTCTGTGTCGCCTGTAAATCATCTCCGAGCTGAGAGCACCCGTAAGGGTGTGGCATAGCGTAAATTTCTTTATATCCGCTCTTTTCCCGAGTAACGCGCGCAATTTCCTCGCATACGTTATTGATACACCCGACCGTCGGAAGAACGAGGATTTGATTGCGGATTCCGACCCGTCCGTCCTTTCGGCGGTAGCCCTCAAAGGAATTTTTCGGGTATGTTGCCGCGGGGACCGTTTTCGGAGAGTATTCGTAACAATCCGAGCGGCGCAGTCCGGAACGAAGATTATGCGTATGTACGTGTTCGCCTGCACGGATACCGAGAGAAATGCCGATAGAATAGCCATATTTGCGCACATGTTCCCCCGAAGGAATGTCCCGCAAAGCGATTTTATGCAATTTCGGAATATCGTTTTGTGCGACAACTTTCCTCGTTCCCGCTTCGACGGTCTCCCCTGCGGGAATCCGTGCGGTCGCCACGGCCACGTCGTCTTCGGGATTTAATAAAAGCGCATTCATTTTTGTCCCCTTGCCGCTTCGGCGACTGCTTTATACATGCCGAGTATTCCAATCCTTTCATCGTCCGCGGCCACCTGTTCGTACAATCCGGAGATTTTCGTCAAATCCTCTCCCCAAAGCACCTCGTCCGACAAAATTTTGCGAAGCATTTCCCTGCGGCCGATCGTTTTCCCTTCGTCAAAATATTTCTTGAAACGTTCGGTATATATCGCCTCGTCGTTCACCGCCCCGTCGGCTTCGCGCTCGTAAAAGACAAGGAGCGCCGCCAAAGAGAAAAACAGACGTCTGGGATAAATTCCCTTTTTCACGCAATCGGAAATACTGCTCAGGACACGGGCACGAAACTTGGAAACCGAATTGAGTGCGATACTCGTCAATCTGTGATGAATAAAGGGATTGCGGAAACGCTCAAATACTTCCTCCGCGTATTCCTGCAAATGTTCTCCTTGAAAAGAAGGAATGACCTCCTCTTTCATCTCTCTACCGATGAAGGAAAAAAATACGGGATCGGCAACGAGTTGATCCACCGTCTCAAAGCCGCAGAGATGTCCCGCCAAAACGCTGCTGGTATGCGCTCCGTTCAAAATTCTCACCTTGCGGGTACGGTAAGATTCAAAATTTGTAGTGACTACGATATTCAGGCCGCATTTCGACACGGGAATATATTCGTCTATCGGTGCCGCGGAATCGATGACCCAAAGGAGGAAGGGCTCGCATACGTCAATGAGAGAATCCTCATATCCGAACTTTTTCTCCATTTCCTTCGCCTCCGAAGATGGATAGCCGGAAACCACGCGGTCCACCAGCGTATTGCAGAAACGGCACTTCTCTTTCAGCCAAACGAAAAATTCTTCGCTCAATCCCCATTCCCGCGCATAACGCAATACGTACTCCGAAAGCCGATCGGCATTATGGTCGATAAGTTCGCAGGGAAGAATCAAAACTCCGCCTTTCTCACCCAAAGCACGGAAACGCTCATTCAGCCAGTCCGTCAGTTTTGCCGGAAAATTTTTGTGCGGACGCAAGGACGTTTCGGATTGGTCGTAACAAATACCGAATTCCGTCGTGTTGGAGATGACGACGCGGATCCCTTCCTCCCGCGCAGTCGCCAAAAACGCTTCGTAATCCTCATACGGATTGATACAGCCGTTCAGACAATCCATCACCGTTTCTCGGCAGACGGCTCCGCCGTTCTCATATCCGCGTTCTACCAATGTATACAGTCCGTCCTGCGCGTTGATGACCGCGCTCATCCCCCGTTCTACCCCCTGCAAAGCGACGATCCCGCCATTGTAAGCGCATACGTCATTGCAGTTTTTTACGATTCTTCCGATAAATGCGCGGAGAAAATTCCCCTCTCCGAACATCAATACTTTATTCGGTTTTTTCGTCCTGTTTGCATACTTTTCATTGATTTTTGCCATAAAACCCTCGCCATTCTTCATGTTTTGTTTTCATAAATATCATTGACTTTCTTTCTCTTATGTGTTAAAATAAAAGATACTGAAATTAAAGACATAATGTAAGCGCTTACAATTTATTTGCGAAATAATTCTATCACACTTATTTTCAATTGTCAATACTTTTCCGAAAATTTGTTGAAAATAATTTTTTAAGGGACGAAAAAATGGATAAGATTCAAAAACGCAATACCATGAAGATTAATATTTACACTATCGCCAGCGAAGCGGGAGTATCGATTGCGACCGTTTCGCGCGTTCTGAACAATTCGCCTTCCGTGAGCGAAAAGACGAAAGAAAAGGTTTTTTCGGTAATCCGAAGCCATAATTATGTCCCGAGTGCCATTGCGCAAAATCTTTCTACGCGGACTTCCGGAAATTTAATCGGAATTGTATGTTATAACTTAAAAGATTTGTATTATGCGACCGCCATCAGTCTCTTGGAATCCGCCCTGCGAAAACGCGGGCATCATATCATTTTAAGTTGTACGGGCGAAGATTATATCCAAAAGCAAAAATCTATTGAAATGCTCATTACAAAGCAGGTCGATGCCATTATACTGATCGGTTCCGTCTTTTTGGATGCACATGGAAATAATGCTTATCTGATAAATGCGGCAAAGCACTGTCCGTTAGTTATTATCAACGGAAAAATTAAAAGCGACAATATTTATTCTTTTTACTGCGACGATTTTGCCGCCGTGCGGGACTGTGTCCACAAGCTGTCTGAAAAACGCCGCAATTTTCTCTTTCTGTACGATGCCGACACATACAGCGGAAATCTCAAAATGACCGGATTTTTAGAGGGAATGAAAGAATGTGGTTTAGATCCTACGGGACGGACACTCCGCTGTGAGCCGACGCCCAATTCCGCCGCGGAACAATTTACGAAATTTTTAGATGCCTCCCATAAAGTCGACGTCGTCATTGCCTCCAACGATGTACTCGCGGCGGGCGTGCTCAACGCGGCGGCAAAACGAAAAATGCGCGTTCCTGAGGATATTTCTATTATTGGATACAATAACTCCATTATTACACAATGCACCACTCCTCCATTGAGCAGTATCGATAACGGATTAGATCAACTCTGTGAACTCGCCGTCAACAGCCTCGTAAAATTGTTCAACGGAGAGACCGTCGACGGCGTGACAACCGTTTCCCCTCACTTGATTCTGCGAGAAACCGTATAAATGAAAGAATCGTCCCGCCGCTCGTTCATTGAGCGACGGGACGATTCTTTTGCCGATAAACAAATTCATAGCGAAAAACTTATCTTTTCAACCCGAAGCGGAAAGCAATTCTGCCCGTTCCGCACTTCGGTACCCGATAGCGAAGAGGGAGCTCAGGCCCACAGGAATTAGACCCTATTCCGCTCATGGCAAAATCCGCGTTAAAATATACGGCGTCGGAAGCAGGCAGTTCATCGTCGTGTTTTGCCTGCGTCAAGGTCTCCGCCGAATACCCGATTGCGGAAAAGCTGTTCATTCCTTCCGCGCGGACAATGATCTTCCCGTCGGATACTTCCGCAAAATCCGCCCCGAAGTGACTGCCCGATTCCTGCGGCTTGATATAAAGGCGGCTGTATTCCCGAGAAACCTTTGAAATATAGACGTCCTTCACCGTCCCTAAATACTTATCCGAATAACTTTCCTGCGGCCCGTAGGCGCAATAACAGAGCGCATCAAATTCTTTGCCGAGCTTCATCCCCATTCCGAAGCGGGGCAGACAGCGGAAATATTCCGAGCCGAGATATTCCACCTCCACGTCAAAACCCTCTTTTCCGAAAATATAGCGAAGTGTATAGCGGACGAGCGGCATTCTGCCTCCGTATACGATATTTCCTTTCACCGTAACGCGGGAACCGTCAGATGAAATCTCCCGCGCTTCATTTACTGCATTTTGAAGAAAACGATCTACACTCCAATCGTTGTCCGTAGGAGCGCGCCAAGTACATACCCGAATACCGCCCAAGTCCTTCCCATACGCTTTCACGGACGAAATTTCTCCGCTTATGCCGTCGAAGCGGTAATCCGCATTTTCGGTATGCACGCAAACAACTCCGCCGTCGTTAAAAATTTCCGCCTCTCCCGTCACCTCTTGCGAAACGAAGGTCTCCTTGAAAAAGCCCTCGGACGCGAGTTCCGTCCCTTCGGGGACTCCGCCGCCCTCTCCCGCAAAAAATCTGACGAGCACAGTCTGGGCGTCACGACAGGGAATTTCTATTCCCTCGCGCGGTCCGACGGCGATATTCAGTTCTTCCCTGCCCTCCTCTTTTCCGTAATTTTTATATAAAATGACGAGCTTCCCTGCCAAAGCGGAAAAGTAATTTTTGTTGAAAGCGGAAATTCCGTTTTCCGTCCTCTCAAAGGAAAGAGGCTGATAGGCTTTCTTCATTTCCAGCGTACCGCTCTTTATTTTTCTGTCGGGCGTAACGATGCCGTCTATACAAAAATTCCCGTCGTGAATGAGTTCTCCGAAATCTCCGCCGTAACGAAACGCTCCGCCGCGGTAAGAAACGCCGTGGTCGGCCCATTCCCAGATACAGCCGCCCATAAAGCTGTCGTTCGATTCCATAAGGTCCCAATATTCTTTGAGCCCGCCCGGACTGTTCCCCATCGCGTGCGCATATTCACACAAAAAGAGCGGGCGGCGCTCCCGTACATCGGGAAGGTATTCGTCGCGCATCCACTCCACAGAAGGATACATGCGGCTTTGAATATCGATACAATCGGAATAATATTCGTCGTCGCGGGCGGGACGCTCGACATAAATGCTCGATTCGTAATGAATGGGACGGGAGTCCCGACGGCGGATTTCCGCGCTTGCCGCGACGAAGTTTCTTCCCCAGCCCGATTCGTTTCCCATCGACCAAAAAGCTACACAGGGACGGTTTTTATTCGTCTCCACATTGACAATCTGACGTTCTACATAAGCCTTTTCGTATGCGCTATCATCGGAAAGCAAGGCGAAAGCGCGCTGACCGTTCATGCCCGCCGTCGCCGCGTCTAACAACGTCGTGCCGTGTGTTTCCAAGTCCGATTCCGAAATTACATAAAATCCGTACTTGTCGCAAAGTTTATAAAATTCGGGCGCGGAGGGATAGTGCGAAGTCCGAATCGCATTGATATTCAACGTTTTCATGAGCCGCAAATCCTCCTCTATATCGGAGAGCGAAACGGCTGCTCCCTTTTCAGAGTGAAAATCATGGCGGTTGACGCCGCGGAATTTTATGGGCTGTCCGTTAAACAGATACTTTCTGTCGCGGATTTCTATGGTCCGGATACCGACTTTTTCAAAAATTCTTTCTCCCTCGGAAAGAATTTCCAAATCGTATAAGACGGGGTTTTCCGCACTCCAAAGCTCGGCTTTTTCCACCTTAAAACACGCTTGTCCTCCGGCCTCGACTCTCTGTTTCCGCCCGCCGAAAACAACTTCCGCGGCTCCGCCCGAAAGGTGAGAAAAGACGATTTCCGCATTTCCGTCCGAAACAGACGTCTCGATTTTATAATCTATGATATGCCCTTTTTCGCGTTTAAGAAGATAAACGTCGCGGAAAATGCCCGTAAAACGCCACTTATCCTGATCTTCGAAATAACTGCCCGTACACCATTTCTGCACGACGACGTCCAGACGGTTTTTCCCCTCGACGGCGAAATCGGTGACATCGAATTCGCTCAGCCTATGAGAAATCTGCGAAAAGCCGACAAAGCGGCCGTTGACATATACGTAAAAACACGAATCTACTCCCTCAAAGACGAGATACAGCTTACCCTTGCCGTCATGCGAAAAATCGCGGCTGTAATGATACGCGGGGTTCTTTACGGGAACGCGGGGCGGATCGTAAGGAAACGGATAACGGACATTCGTATATTGAAAATAATCGTAACCGTAATACTGTACGCAGGAAGGCACGTTTATTTTTTCGGGCAGTATCTGCGTGCAAAAATCGTCGCCGATATCCGCGAGCTTTTCATAGGCCCGAAAGCCCCATTCCCCGTTCAGCGAAACGAAGCGCCCGCTCTGTTCCCTCTCCGCTTCCTTTTGCCCGCGGCCGAAAGGGATATAATACGAACGCGGCGGGCAAAGACCGAAAGAAGAAGTTTGTTCACTCAAATTTTTTATCATAAATTCCACCTAAATTTTTTATTTTTATAAAAATATTCAAAATTCCAATTCCAATCCGTCGTAGGAGACGATAACGCCCGCTTTTTCCGCTTCGGGGAGAATTTCGTCGTAGGTACTATTTGGGGCGTTATGCGTAAAATGATTGATTACGAGTTTTGTTTCCTCATCTATGAGTTTTTCCTCCCGCATACGCCCAACCGTTTCAAGAACGGGATAGAAACTCATGTGGCCGTCCCGCCAATCTCCCCCTTTACCGAGACCGCCCGTACAATCCAGCGATACGAGATCAAAATGTTGTTCTTCGCGCAAAAGCGCCCACGCTTCTTCGGAAAACACGCCCGTATCGTGGGCATATAACAGGCGTTTTCCGTCCCGCGCGACGGAAAAGAACAGCGGCGAAGAATACGGATCATGATTTGCAGGAATGGGCAAAACCTCGTATTTTCCCGCCCGAAAACATTTTCCCGACTCTATGAGCGTAAGCATCGCACCTCCCTTCATCGACGGAACAGAGATATATTTATTGAGCTTCTCGTACCCGTCCTTACCGGAATAAAAGTGCAGCGGCGGATGTTTGCGGGAATATCCGGGCTCAGCCTGAACCACGTCCTCGGGATACAAATGATCGGAGTGGCTGTGCGTAATGAGGCAGGTGTTTATCTTCTGCCAATCTAATCCGAAGCGTATGGAATGCCAAACCGTATCCGGCGGAAAATCGATAAGCAAATCCTCGTTCACGAGCGCCTGCAACCGCGAACGCAAATTTTTTCCTCCCGCTTCGCGAGCGCGACGACAGGTCGGACAGTTACAGAACAGAGAAGGAACTCCTTCAAACGCCGCCGTTCCCAAAAATTTAATTTTCATAAAAGCTCCTTCTTTTTTATTTTTTTATCACGGGCATTTCCGTCATTCTGAGATTGGTACAGCCGTAGGGCTTGAATACTTTCTTCTCCGTCTTTCCTTTCGGTTTTCGGCTCTCGGGCGTCTCCCGACATACTCCCGTCTGTCCCGACTCATATCCCCATTCGATTTCCCGCATGTCTGCAACCATCTCTATCGGCGGATTTTCTGTCGAAAACGGTACATCGAACTCCTTCTCCTGCACCTCGAACTCGCCTCCGGCAAAGGCGTAATTCCATTTGCTTTTGGGATAGATATAATAATCGCAGTAAGGGAATTTTCTTTCCACTCCGTTTGACGTATATTCTCGTCTTTCCCAACGTTCGTCTATCGCCAGCGAATACACCAGCGCTCCACGTCTCAAAGCATACAATTCACGGGGACGACGCACCAGCTCCGTTTCAAATCGGAATTCTACTCTCACTTCTTCTTTCCTTTGCCATGCTTTACGGACAATAAACCAGCCGTTTTCCGCGACTTCTTCCCTTCCGTTCACCGTAAAGCCATTTGTCCAACCGGGGATTCGTATTTTCAAAGAAAATTCCACGTCCGCCTCCACCGTATAAACCAGCGTTTCCCGAAAAGGATATTCCGTATCCAACGCCACGCGGACGGGAGCGCCCTTGACGGTCAAATGCACTTCCGACGGCGCGAGCGACGCGGATACAACTATATCCTCTCCTTCCAACATGAACGTGGAAAGTGCGAATTTCGGCCATGCCTGATTAAAATTTGCCGTACAGCACCCGAAATTCGGCTCTAAACCGAAAATATGCGCCTCCGACGAATTTGTGTTGAACACAGGCGGTTCATTCTGACGACTGCACTCTATCTGATTTGCCTGCTGGTCGTACTGATGCGTCCACATATCCGGCGAAATCGCTGCGGGTAGCGCATTGAACGTCAATCGTTCCAAGCGGTCGCCCCATACGCTCTTTCCCGTCAGACTCATCAGCCATTCATACGAATACATCGCTTCCGCTACTCCGCATAACTCCGTTCCGTGAATAGGACTCGTTCCCGAAAGACATTCGTCGCCGTTGAAATGTCCCGTCGCCGTTCCGTGGTATTTTTCCAGCAGCCGAAACATGCGCTCCGCGTCCGTATCGCTTACTGCTTGATCCTTTTTATTCATTACCCGACGATACAAAGGACCGGATTTTAAGCTCATTGCGACGTTCACCACATGGGTGTAAACATTCCATTTCTTATCTATCGTTTTCCATAACGCCCCTGCGGACGAATAATCCATTCCCGAAATTTTCAGTATCCGAGCAATTTCCAATATCCATTTTTCCGGTCTGCGCTCGTACAGCCAAAGAAGAGATACAAGACATTCATACCAGCGCTCCCCGCCCCAGAACGCGGGCGTATAATTCCTCAGAAAATCCCGATATTGAAAGAGCGCGCGATACACAGCTTCTTCGATTCGTTCGTCTCCCGAACATTCATAATACACAATGAGCACTTTCAGGATAAGAAACAGCGCCCATACGTCGTACCCTCCCCGTTCTTCCTTCGTACACGGACAAATCCAACCGTCTTTTTGCTGGCCTTCGAGAATTTTGTCTATGTAACTTTTTGCGACGGAAATCATAGACTCGTCTTTGAGCAGATACGCCAATGGAACGAATCCGTCCAACCAATACGGAACCCGTTCCCAGCCTTCTCTCTCCCCGCCTATCCATTTACTGTCGCGCACGTCCGGCCAGATTTTATGTAAATTCCCCGAAAGGCCTTTCGCCTGTATTTCCAATTGCTTTTTCAGCCAGCCCTTCGCTTCGATTTCTTTTACCGTTAGTCTTTTCATCGATTATTTCCCCTCTTGAATTTTCTTTTCTATATTATACTTTACTCACTCATGAAAGTAAAGCGTATAAACGCAACTAATTTGGCTGAATTTCCACAACGGAATAAATCCCGCTGAATTTTTCGGCTAAAATCTCTATCTTGGCAATAAAAAAATCCCACAATATCCATTGTGAGATTTTTCTATTATATTCTTTTATCTTTGTCACATTTTTTCGTAATACTCGACATCTGTCACAAAAATTGTCGCACCGCCGACTAAAACCTCAGTGGGGAAATAATTGAAAGCAGGATACCCGCCGCCGCCCGAAGGCATCGTTGGAACGACCTGCATTCTCTGTGCACAGTTCTTTCTGATAATTTCTATCGCGGCCTTTACTTTATCGTCTTCCGTTCCAATCAACAGAGTCGTATTACCCGCTTTCAGAAAACCGCCCGTAGTAGCCATCTTAGTAAAAAAGAACCCTTCCTGCATAAGTGCATCGCATACGGAGCCAGCATCCTTTTTATTGACAATCGCTGTTATCATTTTCATAAGCGTTCCTCCTGGGAATTTATTATAGCACACAAGTTATTGAAAGTCAACGGAAAATTATTTATTTCCATGCTTCCTCTTCGGTAGCTTTTCTCAAAACCTGTTTGACTCTCTTCGGATTATACGGTGCGTCATCTTCGTCATAATATCGAATACTGTCGACATAAACGACCTGTTCGGTGTTATGCCGTCCCATGCGAACCCATACATAATCTCCGGCCGCAACCGTGCCCGTCTTATCTAAATACCAATAGTTACACCCTTTATATCCCTTAGGGCTCACCCCGACAAATAGATAACGACCTTTACCGCGGCCACACTTAGAAAAGGCCTCGTCAAATTCTTTTTTCAAAACCGAAACAAATTCCTCTATTTCTTTTCTATGAAACAAAAAAGAATAAACTCCGCCCCAAAATTGCATGCCGTTAGAAGAGCGCATCAAAAGGTGAACGGCCATCGTGCAATCGCTTGCCCGACGCTCTTCGCGGGAAAATTCTTTACCGGGGTTCGTATATTGCCGTAAATCGACGGTCATTCCGGCCTTTTCAAAAGAGACCTTATATTCACTCCCATAAGCGCCGGCAAGCAGGCGGGACATGGAAAATATCCAATTTTCCAATTCCTCCCGAGAAATACTTTCGCTGATATTGTCGTAAAGTATATATTCGTTCTTTACGGAAATTTCCGTCCTTGCCCAATAGCCGTCGGAAAACAGCCGCAAAGGCAAAACCGAAAAACTAAATTTCGTCCCTTCCTGTTCCAAAGTAGCCATATTCTTTCCTCGCCTTATCCCTTTTATGGTTTTATTATAACACGCCCAAAAGCAAAAGTAAATACCTTTTTTATAAATTCATGGAAAAAAGTCCCCAAAGCGCCTTCTACCGCTTTGAGGACTTTTTAATCCGCAAAGGTTATTTTCCATCAGATGTCGCCATACGGACGAAGTTTACTTATTTTTATATCGGAAAAAGCCGCGTTTCCGTCCGAATACAAATAAGCCGTATGAGAAGTCCCCGTCATTGACGTATGCGCGGTGAGTGCCGTATCGTCATTGACGAAAAATTCGATGAATTCACCGTCACAGACAATTTTTATGTCGAAAATATCCGAGTCGGAGGAAAGTGCGATCGTACTGTTTACTTTGTGAGATGAGTCATCGGGAGAAAGCACTTTCATATATAATTGACCATTTTCACGTTCAATACATACCTGGTACTCTCTATCGTCCTGCCGCATGACATAGGCGATTTTATTACTTTGGCTCATGTCTGCACGGAAAGTCGTATATGTTCGATGAAACTCATCGCCGCTTAAACGGACATAATTATTTTTCCCGTTCATCTTCAACATACCGCTTTCATCGGAAGCAGTCCCCGACTCAACAGTATAATTTCCCTCCCCAAAAGTATAGATATTGCCGTAATTGAGAAGATCGGAAAGTCCCGGATCGAGCCGTCCTCCCAAAGAACCGTCTCCGCGCTGTACGACCTCCCGCGGAAGATTGAGATATCCGGCCCAAGGAGCCCAAGGCATCGTATCATAGGTAGAAGGAATCCAGCCCCACATATACACCTTATCTCCCACCTGCGTGGGACGCGCAGCGCATAAGTCCTCTCCGTCGAGAAAGGCGAACTCCTTTTTCGACCAATCTACTTCCATACAATCGACGCCTTCATCTCCCGTCCAATATTGCAAGGGGCCGACCTGATGCGCCGTATTATAGGCGACGGAAACAAAGGCATACCACCGATTTCCTATTTTCATGAGAGAAGGGCATTCGGGAAGATTGCGCGAATACCCCGCTTCCACTACGTTGCCCGGACGAGTCCAGCTCAACGCGAGCGGGTCGTCGGAGGCATAAATTACAAGGTCGGAAGTCTGAGTCGCGCCGTCGAATTGGTAATAACAGCCCGCAATCATGAGATACCGCTGATTTTCCTCGTCGAAGTACAGCATGTTATCACGCACGCCGAAGGAATAAATACTTTTATCTACAAACCTATTGACATCATACAAAAAATTTAAGCGATACTTTTCTTTATAATGCTGCCATACGTCGTAATTATTCGCTTCGGGCACATCGGTGAACGTAAGCATATTTTCGGAAATTTCAAGTGCGTCGTGATAATTATTTTCAAGAGCTGCATTGTCAGACCATAAAAAGCCCATATACAGCTTATGTTCTTCCTCATCGTAATACGGAAAAACATCGCCGTATTGCTTCCCCTGTGTCGTCAGATGATACAACGATTCGTTCTGTGCCCCTTCAAACGTAACGACAGGATCGAATAAGACACAACTGTTTTCCCCGTTCACGCAGAAATATAATTCGTCGTCCGTATTCAGGGAAACGGATAATTCAAAATACTTACCGACGGTGTCTCCCGCCTGTAAATCTCCTTCGTAAAGCATTTTTTCGCCCGCATATACGGCGATATGAGCCGAAGCAGAAGTAGAATCGGCACATTTGTAATTCCCGTATACGACGGCATTTCCGCCGCGCTCCGTCTTAAACATGCGCACGGCGGCCGCCGAAGACGACGGACGCATCTCTTCCTCTTGCATTTCGGCTCCGTCACCCTGCCAAATGCCCGAAGAGGAATCAAACGACATTTCCGAATACGTATTCTTATTGCCGTACAGATAATACCAATCGTTATAGCCCTGTACCGACGATTTCGTATACCCATACCGAGCGCGCGACGTAGCGCGAGCTTCTTCCTTATAAGCCTCTGTTTTTTCCGTGCGGTAAAGGGAAGCATAGTCGAAAGGCGTTTCTTCGTTTGTTTCTTTTTTACAGCCACTCATAAAAGACACTCCCTGTAACAGACATAAAATTACGGCTATCGCCGCGGCAATTTTTTTCATAACGCTCCTCGTAAGACGAGGCCGCGCGCGTTCGCGCGCGGCCTCCTCAATTTTTCTGACTGCTTAAAGGTTATGCTACATTATTGCTTCTTTTTCTTTCTAAGAGCAATAAATGCAACTGCTACCGCCGCGGCAAAGGTACCGAGTCCCGTTGCCGAGCCGCATCCGCCTTCGTCGTCCTCACCTCCGTCCGCGGCAGTGACCGTAATCGTTTTTTCCGCACTCTTTACACCGTCGATTTCGCAATAAATCTTATATTCACCGGGAGCCTCGGAAGTGAAGATATAAGTGAGCTCATTTCCTCCCACCTTTTCGCCGTTGACATACCAGGCAATTTCATTCGCTTCCGCATTGAAGGGGTTAAGAGTCGCGGTAGCCGTTACCTTTTCCCCTGCTTTTACATTGACAGACGACAGGGAAACATTGACGCTCACAAGGTCGGGAGCAGGCTCCACCACGCCGCTGAAAGAGATATCTTTAATACGGACGGGAACCACACCCGCACCGCCATCGGGATAGAGATTAAAGGAACAGCCGGAGGGTACCGTCGCCGTGGACATCTGGAAGAACAAAACCATTTCTCCATTGATATACATGGCGATATATTTCCCCGAAACGGCAACGGAAATTTTATTCCAATCGCCCTTTTTGGCAACGCCGCCTTCATAAGTCAAGTCCACTCCGCAGCCGTAATCGGTATGCAGATATTCTTTATTCGCGCCCTGATCTTTGATATACGGGCGAACGCCTTCCGGATTCACCTCCCACGCAAGCTCGACCAATCCTGTGGGATACTGGGAATTCAACCCCGTAAGACAGGGATAGACATAGGACTTTGAAGAAATGTCGGCGGGAATATACAGCTCATACTCAAACATATAATTGACGTTTGAAGGCATCTTCGCATTGACCACATAGGAAGTGCCTGCATTTTCAACTGCGCTGTAAAGATACAGTTCCCCGTTTTCTTCTTTTCCCACGCTGAAATTGCCGTAGATACCGCCCTCCTCGATTTTGTCCTCGTATATCGTTTTATAATATTCGTTGTCTTGAATTTCTTTCATGACATCGAAGGAGACGCTCACCGTAACTTCATTGCTCCTGATTCCGGAGGACGTTTCGGCATATACGATTACTTTATCGCCCGTCGCGTACGCGCTCATATCGAGTTCAAAAGTTTCGCCGGAAACCCCTTCCTGCTTCACGCCGTCCACATACCAGAATATTTCTTCCGTTTCGGGAAGTCCCGTCATTTCGGCGGTAAATGTTGCCTTTTCGCCGTTTTCGTAGCTGTTCTTTTCCGTCGTTACCTCTACCTTACTTTCGAGGACAGTAAAGACAAGCTCGTTGCTCGCAGAGCTTTCGCTCTTGTACTGTACGGTGTATTTTCCCGCTGTAAGATTGGCAAACGTGACAGAGGTTCCCGTTTGCTCCTGCTTTTCTCCGTTCAGATACCAAGCGAATGTTTCGCCCTCAAAATCGCCCTGTAAAACAGCGGTAACGGTGATTGTTTCGGTGGGATAAATTTCCGTTTCTTCGGAAGAAATCGTAACCATCTTATCCACGACCGTGATGACGACTTCCTTGCTGGCAATCGTATCGCTCTTATACTGTACGGTATAGCTTCCCGCGGCAAGGTCGGAAAGGACGAGCGTCATGCTCTCCTCCGACTGTTTTTCGCCGTTGACATACCAAGCGAAATTACCCTCCGCCGCGCCGAATAAATCCGCATTGAACGTAACGGAGCTTCCCGCCATTACGGTCGTATCCGAGGCCGTCACTTCCGCGGCGGCTTCGTTTTCAAAGCCCGTATAGGAAAAATCTGTCCAATAAGCTCCTTTCCCACCGCTTTGGATACGGATATACTGCATCCTGCCTTGTTCCAAGCCCATTTCTTCAAATGTCGTAGAAACAGAAAGATCACCATTAATATACAGGTCGAAATATTCGCCGTATACCTCAATTCGCATTGTGAAATCCTGTCCTTCTTCGACCGTAACCTTTTCGCCCGAGACATTATTCCATGCTATTTCGGCGTCCTCGGGCTGCCACATGATTTGCGGCAAGAAAGATGTCCCTTCCACAAAGGCCTGCACGTTTACAGAATACTCTTTTTGATTATTCGACCGCAGGGAGGCATTGAGTCCGTACAGATTAATCGTGGGATAATATCCCGTCGCAGTCCCGTCGACAACGTGGAACGTACCCTCTACCATGAAATTTTCACGATACAAATTTTCCGCGGAAAGCGGGAATATTTTAGAAGCGGTTACATTTGTTCCTTCGTTAGTTTCGGAATATTCCGTAATTCCGCCGACCGCTTCCGTCACTTTTATGTTATCGAGAACCGCCGAATTGGCGTTTTGCGCATGCATGGCAATCGCGGTAATTTTTCCTTCCTCGATAGGAGACCGCGTCATATAGTTATTATTTCCGAAATCGCAAAGGTGAGATACGCAACGCCGCGTACCGTTCACCCATAATTCGAGATATCCCTCAAAATAGACGAATCTGAAATTTGCATAACCCGAAAGGTCGACGGGCGTCGCGTCAAGACCGCCATGTAAATCGCCCGTATTGTTATAAATATCGTGCCCGTAATTATCGGTTACGCGAAGATAAGTACCTTGGGCGATAATACAGAGATAGATATTATCCTGATTCGTCCCGTCCAATCCCACAAAATGCACATAAAATTCCGTCGTGCCCGTAAGTTTGAGGTCGAAACTTACTTCATAGTTATTGCTCTCCGCCATGGTCTCAATAGGGAGATTGAACATCGTATTGCTCGAAACAGTCCCTTCGCCATTGGAGACGGTAATATTGTCAGCCAGATCTCCTTCCAGCTCGCCTGAAAAGTCCTGCTCGTACAGGACATTTTCATTTTCGCCGTCGGTCTCCGTTTCTGCCGAAACGGGACGGCTGTTTCCCGAAAACGAAAAGCCGAACATAAGACATGCGGCGCACATAGTGGCAAATAATCCCGTCAACTTTTTCGTGAACGTTTTACTCATACATTTTACCTCCGTTATTTGTTTTCGCATAGACGGGAGACGCGGGAACGTTTTCGAGATTACAGCACAAAACGTCCGCGGTATCCGTCCGCTCAAAATTTATTTTTCCTTTACATTTTTCCGAAGCGTACAGGCAACGCTCGTAAAAAGCGCACCCGTCGCCTCTGTTTTCGAGAGAACCGAGTTGCATGGACTTCAAAGGCAGCTCGTCATTCCCCTTAAATTCAGGGTCGGGAATGGGCACCGCCTGAATGAGCGCCCTCGTATACGGGTGTCGGGGATTGGCTATAACGTCCCCGATATTTCCCACCTCGACGATCTCCCCGAGATACATGACCGCAACCCTGCCGTTCCGCGCGATGTACCGGGTCGTAGATAAATCGTGCGAGATATACACGAAAGACATGTTGAGTTTTTCATTCAGCTCCTTCATGAGATTGAGAAGAGAAAGTCTCAATGAAACGTCAATCATGCTCACGGGTTCATCTGCGACAATCAGCTTGGGCTCCAAAGAAATGGCGCGCGCCATGAGAATACGTTGGCGCTGGCCGCCTGAAAGTTGGTGCGGATATTTGCTTAAAAACTGCCCCGAGGGTTGCAGCCCTATCAGGCTCATCAGCTCCTCAATCCTGTCTTCGATCTGCTTTTTCGTCCATTTGCGGTTATGCGTCTTAATGGGCGCATACAAGCTCTGAAAAATCGTCCGAACGGGATTGAGCGCCGCATAAGAATCCTGCTGAATAAACTGCACTTGATTATAGGAGGATAATTTTTTGTCGAAGGTTCCCGACACGCGTTCCCCTCCGAAATATACGTCGCCCGAAGTGGGACGGTACAGCCCTGTGATAATCTTCCCGAGCGTCGTCTTCCCGCAGCCCGATTCTCCCACGAGCGCAACGATTTCCCCTTCGGCGATATCGAGGCTCACGTCTTTTAAGACATGGATATTTTTATCCGCGAGAAAAGAGCCGGGCTTTTTGAATACCATATTGATATTTTTCAACCGCATGAGAGGTGCGGTCGATTGTTCAGTCTGTGTCTGCATGTTCCGCCTCCCTGTAAAAATAACACTTCCCTCTGCCGCCGTCGGCAAATTCGCGCGTGGGCGGCTCCGCGGTCAGGCAAATATCGTGGCATTTCGGACAGCGCGGCGAAAAGATACACCCCTGCGGCAGATTCATGAGGTCGGGCGGGCTCCCTTTTATCGGCTTCATGTCGGCAATATCTCCGACGATAGAGGGCGTAGCGCCGATGAGCCCCGCCGTATACGGGTGTTCGCGATATTTGAACACGTTCGCCACCGAGCCGTATTCCATCAGTCTGCCGCCGTACATCACGCCCATGTAATCCGCAAATTTTGCGACGACGCTGATGTCGTGTGTCATGAGCAGCATGGAAATACCGCGCTCGCGATTGATTTTTCGGAGAAGATTGAAAATATAGTTCTGCGTAATTACGTCGAGCGCGGTCGTCGGCTCGTCGAGAATAATGAGCTCAGGGTCGAGCAGCAGAGCAAAAGCAATCATGACGCGCTGTTTCATGCCGCCCGAAAGCTCGTGCGGGTAGGAGGCGAGGACTCTGTCCGCGTCTAGCTTGACATATTCCATCAAATCGCGGCACTTTTTCTCCTTTGCCTCTCTGTCCCCCGCTTTTTGTTTCTTCTCCCCTTTGGGCAATTTCGCCTCGTGCGCATCGAGCGTTTCAAAGAACTGCTGTCGCACGGTCATGACGGGATTGAGCGCGCTCTGCGCGGCCTGAAAGACCATGGAGACCTTATTCCAGCGGAAGGCGCGCATTTCCTTATCGGAGAGTTTATCCACGCGGATTTCTTCTATTTCGCCCTCTTTGTTTTTTCCGCGGAAGAGAATTTCTCCCGCCGCGACGCGTCCCGGTTCGGAAATGCAGCGAATGAGCGAGGAAGCGAGCGTGGTTTTCCCCGAACCGCTTTCTCCGACGAGCGCGGTAATCTTTCCGCGTTTAAGCTCAAAATTTACGTCGGTGACCGCGCGAATGGTATACTTTTTCAAGGGATAATCTATGGATACGTTGCGGAAAACCGCTATATTGTCCGTTTGTGTCTGCATATCCCACCTCAAAGCACCTTCAAACGAGGATTCAGCGTCTCGTCGAGCCCGTTCGCCAGCACCAAAGTAGCAATCTGAAAGACGATGATACAAACGAGCGGATACAGGAGTATATAGATATTTTTCACGTTCATGAGTCCCTTTGTCCGAGCGGCGTTGATGATAGCGCCCCAGTTGGTCGGATCGTAAGCGGCAAGTCCCACGAGCATGATACCCACGCTCGCCATAATCGCGTTGCGCATGGCCATGACGAAATTGATCGCGATATACGAAAAGACATTGGGCATCAACTCCTTGAAGATAATGTGTGCCTTACTCATGTGCATGACTGTGCAAATCTGAATAAAGTCCCTTTCTTTCAGGCTCATGATTTGTACGCGGATGGAGCGGCAAAGTCCCGCCCAACTCCATATCGAAATGATGACGGCGAGCGATACGGGCGTATTGATGGTAACGATCGCCGCGAGCAAAAGGTAAATCGGGAATGACGGAATGGATAAAAAGATATTGGTAACGGACATGATGATTTTATCCACCCAACCGCCGAGATAGCCGCTGACGATGCCGAGCACCGTACCGAGAACGACGGTGAAAATCGCCGAATAGAAAGCTATTTCCAAAACGGAGCCCGTTCCCGCAATCACCTGACGGAACACGTCTCTTCCGAGCCAATCCGTCCCGAAGGGATGTTTCAGGGAGGGCATGAGATAGCTGTTCGCCATGTCGGTATTGGAGTCATACGGAAAAATCATGGGTCCGAAAATCGCCACGAGAATGAAAAAGGCGAGAATGGAAAACCCTACGATTGTTTTGCCGTTAGAAAAGACTTTTTTCAGTCCGCGAAGCAGCGACGAGCCGAATCCTCGTATGACGCGCGCAAAGGCGGAAAGAAATTCGTTCCATTTATTTTCCTTTGTTTCCTGTGCCATAAGCTCACCCCTTTCTTACGCGCGGGTCGACCAGCGGATAGATGAGATCCACAACGAGGTTGACGAGAATGACCATCGCGGCGGAAAAGAAAATCAATCCCTGTACGACCATGTAATCTTTATTTACGATACGATTGGATATTTCCAGACCTATGCCCGGATAATTGAAAATGCTTTCCATGAGCGTCGCGCCGCCGAACAACGCCCCGAACGATACGCCGAACTGCGTAATGAGCGGCAAAAGAGCGTTCTTTTTCATGTATTTGCGGCGTATCAGTCCTTCGCTCAGTCCCCTCGCGCGGGCCGCGAGGATATAGTCCTCTCCGAGCACGCCGATACAGCTTCCGCGCATGTGTAAAATCCAGTTGCCCGTCTGCACGATCGTATACGACAGAATGGGCAGGAAGGCGTAATACAGCACGTTCAAAATAAAGGGAAGATTAAACCCCGGCGTCACTTTGAAAGCGTCGTAATTGTTCTGTGCGGGGAACCATTTGAGCTGATAGGCAAAGACGATGACGAGGATGAGCGCGATGAGATAATCGGGCACGGACCCCGAAACGGCGATATAGCCGGACGCAACTTTGTCGGCCACGCCCTTGCGTTTTTGCGCGACGAATCCGCCCACCGCAATCCCGATAAAGAAGCTGATAAACAGCGACACCGAGGAAATGAACAGCGTCCAGGGCAGCCTCGTCGCAATCAGGCTGTTTGCGGAGACGCCCGTTTCGAGGTAAGAATTTCCGAGTTCTCCGCGGAACAGACCGCCCATGTACCGAACGAAAGCCTGAAAGACATTTTCGTTCGGGTCGTAGTTGAGGAGTCCCGCCGCAAGTTCATAGGCCCTGTCGAAGGTAATGCCCTGTTGGTTTTGGAGTTTGAGGGCATATAATTCGACGATGTCGCCCGGAATCATGCGCAGGAGGAAAAACAGCGCGATAATCGAAAGCGCCAAGGTAACCAGAGATATGCCGATTTTCGCAAAAAAGTAACTGTACTTTTGAAAGAAGCGACCGCATACCCCGAAAAATTTTTTAATTTTGGATTTCCCGGGGGGCGTCGCCGCCCCGACGGGATTCATGCTTTCGTTCATAAGTCAATCCTTTTATACATTCGGCTGATAGATGCCGTTAATGAACATATAGTTAGTGGCATATACAAGATTTGTGCGGGCGACTTCAAAGAAGTCGTCCGTTCCCGCTGCGGGAACGTAAGTCACGTTTCTGTCCTTGGACCAATACTCTTCGAGCGGCACGCCGCTGATTTTCCCGACGTTGAGGGTAGAAGCGGTAACGTTCTGGAAGAACTGAATTCCGAGGTCCATATTCGCAAGGCCCGTGTTGAATACGTCCACGAGATAGGTGAGATCTTCCTCGTCTACGGAGTAGAAAGAGTTAATATACGCTGCAAATTCGTAAGTTTTTTCGTCTCCGTCCAATCCGTCGAACACGAGCTTCACGTTTCCTGCTTTTTGTGCGTCTTCGTAATCGGTGGGATATCTGTCGACGTGAATCCACTGCGAATAGACGCTGGAAAACTGATTATAAGAGCCGGTGGGATAGGAGAAGGACATATTCAGGTCCGTCCATTCCAGCATTAAATCATAAGGGCAATTTTCCGCCGTCGCATTGGAATAAAAGTTGCTGGATTTGAGAAGGTCCACCGTTATGCCGAAATTAGTGAGCTGAGCGGCAGCCGCTTCCGCCGCGGTAGAGGCAATATCCGAAGTGCTGGGTGTACCGAGAGTCAGCCTGACCTGTTTGCCGCTCGCATCGTACCAAAGCCCGTCCTGTTTCTTCCAGCCCGCCGCATTGAGGAGTTCTTCCGCCTTTGCCGTGTCGTGCAAATATTCGGGCAGAGCTTCAAAATGCTCTTCGCTCATATATGTCTGAGCTTCGGAAGGCGCCATGCCGAGGAGGGGATAATAGGAAGTCGTGGCATACGGATTTGCCGCAAGAGTGATCTCCTCTCTGTCGAAAATGTATTGGAACGCCCTGCGGACTTCGGGGGTGAGGATTTCGTTTTCGAGGTTGAATACGATTCCGATTGCACCCGGGTCATACATTTTGAGATTGACGAGGTCACCGTTGGAAGCGAGCATGCTTTCCAAAGTATCCTTTTGGATAAATCCGTCGTAATAGTCCACATAACCGTTCGTAATCAAAGAATACGTCTGATTGAGGTCGTTGGAGGAATACAGCTTGACGCGCTCGAACCCGATGTTATCCGCGTTCCAGTAGTATTCGTTCTTGGTGAGCAATATCTGCGTTGCCGAGAAGGTATCGAGCTTGAACGGCCCCGTAGCGATGTACCAACTCGGACTGTAATTAAAGAACGCATTTTTGGTGATATTAAGCTCGGCAATCTGTTCGTCCGTCGAGAAGCGGTTGAATGCGCCCCAGAGATTGGGATTTTCGTTGACGGGGCTTTCCATAACGATTTCGTAAATAGGATCTACATACGCCGCAAAGACGTCGTATTTGACGGTACCCGATTTATCCTGCGCGAGAAGCAGCTCCTTTACCGTATCCGCAGGCTCTTTGAGCGGGTTCCAGATAAACTCCACGGTCAAATCGTCCACGACCTTGACCGCCGCCATGTAGTTGCTGGACGTGGGGTGCATAATGTAGTAATAAGCCCATACGTCCTTTGCGGTAAAGGCTTCGCCGTTCTGCCATTTGGCGTTTTCGCGGATTTTTCCCGTCGTGACGGGAACGGTAGTCGCGCCGTTCTCGACGTAATACTCATAGGCGTCCTCGCCTATTACTTCTTTATAATCCTCGATAGGCGCTTCGGAATGAGTGGGAAGTTCCGCCGCGAGCTGACAGAAAATTTCGTCCGTGGAACGGACATACCGCCAAAGCCCTTCCACTACAAAGTAGTCGAACGCATTACAGGACGTGTTGCTGTCGTAATGGTTGACGAGTCCGCTCGCCGTCCAGGTCGCGACCATGGAAAAAGAATTGTCGGAATTTTTTCCCGATCCGCTGCCGCCGTCCGAACAGCCGACGAGAGCAGAGGCGCCCAATACGAGAGACGTCAGAAAACAACCGAGTTTTTTGAAAATGGATTTCATAAATTTTCCTCCCTGAATTTATTTGAGTTGAAAATACAGTCAAATTGATTAATCAAAAATGTTATTGTAATCGGCGAGCTTACATACCTCCGCCGCGGAAATTTTCGCGCCCGCGCCGCCGCCCGCAATTCCGAGCGTATAATTCCCCGTCAGGCGGGTATTGCACGAAAGAGAATATTCGTCATTGACATACGCTTCGATGAACGGACCGTCCGCAACGACCTCCAAACGGAAGGAGGTTTCCGACGCGTCTTCCAGCTTTATACTGCATCCTACCGAGCCGCTGTCTATGGAGAGATACAGTTTCCCGTCCGTTCTTTCGAGACGGACGTAATAGGTAGTACCGCCTTCGGAGAGTGTAAAGCCTGCATAATCAGCCGAAGCGGGAAGCTCAATATCCGCCGAGAGCCAGCTTCTGCCGTAAGTCTCGCCGAGAGCGGCTTTTCCCGTATCGCTCGAAACGATAAAGCTGTTTTCAGAGACGTTCATGCCCGAAACTTCGACATTTTCTTTGCCGAAAGAAGCGACGTGCCCCATATTCAGAAGGTCTGAGAGATATTCGTCGCAGCGGGTGCCGAGCAATCCGTCGGGCTTTTGATAGACTTCTCGCGCGAGATTGAGATATCCGCCCCAGACGTTTGCATGCGGCGTATAATTGAGCCAGCCGTACATATACCACATATCGCCCACCTTGCAGAGCTGTGCGGCATGGAGGTCGCCGCCCTCCAAGGCATGTTCGGCTTTGGATCTCCAATCCACTTTATCGGGCGAAACGCCGACGTCCCCCACGCGATAGGTCAGATAGCCGACATTTCCCGCCGTACCGGTTCCGTAAACGGAATAGAAAAGGTACCACCTGTCCCCGATTTTTTTCAGCTGAGGGCATTCGGGATCTCCCCTGCCCGTCAAATCGGCCAGCCGTACCGCTTGGGTGGAAAATCTACCGTCTTCTCCCGCCGTATAGAGGGCGAGCCCCTTTTCCCCTTGCGCCTCAGCCGAGGAATAATAATTCATTACCACGCAGTAGTATTTTCCGCTCTCCGCGTCGTAACAGATATCGGGATCGCGACCAGAATATACTCCCTCGTCGAAATAGGCGCGCCAGGTATATTTTAGAAGTCCGTCCGCCTCGTCTACATACGGCTCCGCGGCGTTTTTCCAGACGATTAAATCGTCGCTCACGGATCCTCCCGCATAATTTCCTTTGCCGTAGCTGCTGCGATAGCGGCCGTCCTTGTCCACATATACGCCCAAAGCATAATAGAGCTCCTGTTCGGGCGGATTGGCCTCGTCCATTTTCAGTTGAACGTCATCATACCGGATAAAATTCCCGCTGACGGAAAGAAGCGAGGCGAACTGTTCAACCTTGTTTTGCGTTTGCAAACCGGTAGAGAGATAGTACATATATAATTTCCCCGACTTTTCATCGTAAAAGGGATGGACATCGCCATAGTATCCGTCTACGGTATGATGCAGGGAAACCTCCTCCGCCAGCGTATAATCGACGGTCGGATTCCAATACACTTCCGCGTCGCCCGATACGATGAATCGGAGCGTTTCCCCTTCCTTCAATTCGAGCGTATGCGAATGATAGACGCCGATTTTATCCGTTATTTCATATTCTGCAACGAGAGCATCTCCCCGCACAATCGACACCTTCGCTCTTTCGCCTGAAAGAAGCCCGGGATTTCCGTAAACGTGCGCCTGTCCCGAAACGGGGACGGAAAACGTCCGTACGGCGTCGGTATCCTGCGCGGCGCGCATGGTTCCGTTCTCCATGGAGGCTCCCCCGCCCGTCCAGCTTCCGTCCTTGAAAGACATATCGGAGAAAGTTCCGTCCGTACAATATTGATAGCGGAAATGATTATATCCCTGTTCTTCGGACAGCGTATAGCCGTAAGACGCCTTATACAGCGCCTTTCCCATCAGGGGTTCCGATTTTTTCTGTTCCGTCCGATACAGGTCGGCATAGGTCAGTTTTTCTTCCACGGGATTATCCTCCTCTTTTTCCCCACAGGCTGAAACGGCAAATACGTTCAACAGGCATACCGCCGACAAAAGAAATGCCGCGACACTCTTTTTCATTCCCTGTTCTTCCTCCCCCGTATAACGGATATTACTTTGACGACGGCAATCAATATCGTCATCAGTCCGGCGGAAATAATCGTGATATACCACTCCGCCGTACCGAACGGCACAAATATCAACATAACGATATTAGCAATCAACAGAAATAACGCCGCCTTTACCGCAAATGACATCAATGTGCTTCTCATATCGGTCCTCCTTATCGATAAAGTTTTATATCTTCGAAACGTACATTCGTATTGTGCGCAAAAATTCCGAATTTTCCTTCTTTCCGGTCAAACATGCGCGCACTCATAGCGACTTTGTCGTTTACGTATACCTCCAATACGCTCCCTTCAAATATAATCATCAGCTTGTTTTTCTCGCCCGCTTTTATCGGACAATACCGTTCCACATCGATCTGGGTATGTCTCGTATTGTCCTCGCGCGGCTGAATATCCAACGCCAAGCGATTGAAGCGCGGCTCGAACTTTACGGCGTAGAAGCAATTTAATTCCTCATCTGCCCGCATATATACTCCGAAATCCCCACAATCGTCCGAGGCGGTAAACGCCATTTCTATCCTTCCGTTTTCGGGAAGATCTCCGAGGAGGGCAAGGCTCTTTCCCTCTCCCCCGAGTGAATATGTATCTCCGCCTTTCTCCGCCTCTGCAAGCGAAGTAATTCCCTTCTCCCGTTCGACGTTTCCGAGCGTCCTTCCTTCCGCGAGCGGCAACGCCGTGCCATATTGCTTCGCTATCTCATCGGGACATTTTACGCTCAGCGTACCGTCCTTTTCCTGCACAATCTCGTGAGGGATAATAGTCCCGCCCCACTGCCAGGGCGCCCCGTCTTTTTCTCCGAGCTTGATACAGTTCCAGCCGAACAGAATTCTCCGACGGCCGTCCGAAACGCTCTTCGCCGCATAGAAGGCATGGCCGTCAAAATTGTTCACCTTCGGAGAAATCCACGGCCCGTAAGGAGTACGGCTCATGCGGTAGGTCGTCACGATTTTATCGGTAAATTCACTGAACACGAGATACCACCAATCTCCCATCTTGAACAAATCGGGACACTCGTGCGTGAAATAGGCATGCGGAGCAAAAAACGGTTCCTTATCTACCACCCAATGCAGAAGGTCGTCCGAATATGCGATGAGCGTCACGCCCTTGCTGAATACAGGGTCTTCGTTTTTCAATCGTCCCGCGATAAGCATGCAATACTTTTTCTTTTCCTCGTCGAAAAATACGAACGGGTCGCGAAAATCGTGCATTTCCAGCCAATCGGGCGCTTCGAATACAAAGTTTCTGTCCTTCTCCCAATGAATGAGGTCACGGCTGGTCGCCCGCAGAATTTTTTGTTCGGGAAGCCCCTTTGCCCGCAAATGAGGATTATGACCGGTATAAAAAATAACGTATTCCTCTCCCGCCTTGATGCAACAGCCCGTGAAAACATATAAATCCTGCTCGTCTTCCTTTCCCCGCAGCAGTACAGGACCTTTATCCTCATAGTGCACGAGATCTTTCGTGGTCAACAGACACCACGGACATCCCTCTCCGTGCGCTTCGATATCTCGGTAATCCCTGAGATAGAACAATTTGAACTCTCCGTCCTCGAAAAACGGTATTACGTCCGCACATACCGCTTTCCCGGGTGCCCTATAAAACATTATTGCCTCCGTTAAATCTTCTTTTTTGATATGCAAACGTTTGCACATTTTACAAAAAATAATAATCGTTTGACAAAAAAACGATATGCAAACGTTTGTATTTTGATTTTAGTATATCATATACTTTTTATTTTGTCAATAGGGATTTGAAAAATTTTTTTAAGAATTTTTTATGGCAAAAGAGCGATTCGGATTTTTTTCGCTTTACAAAGTTTATTCGATTTGTTATAATTCAAAATATACAGAAATTCATTTTTGCAGGGGTAGACAGAAAATGATTACCATAAAAGACGTTGCCAGCCGCGCGAAAGTTTCTCCTTCAACAGCTTCGCGTGCGCTTAGGCGAATCGGTTATATAAGCAATGAAACGCACGAAAGCGTCTTTCGTGCGGCCGCAGAATTAGGTTATATAGCGAATTCCACGGCGCAGCAGTTAAAGAAAAATACAACAAAAACAGTTGGATTTATCATTTCCGACAGCAACAATGAATATTATTTCAGTATTCTTTCGGATATACAGAAAATGCTCAATGAAAACGGAATGAATCTGGTCATTGCGTTCAGTTCCGAAAATCCCGTAGACGAGGAAACCTGTTTTCGTTCCTTGATTGCCAGCCGTGTCTCTGCAATTTTTTTTACGCCTACAAGCAAACAGAACGCGGAAATTATACGGGTAGCCAAGAAAAACGGTATCAAGGTAGTACAGCTTTTCCGAAATATCTACGAGGACCTCGATACTATCATCAACGACGATGAATCGGGCTGTAAACAGGCCGCAGAAAAATTATTGGAGCTCGGCTGCCGCAGATTGCTGCTCGTCGATGTAGAATATCGATATTTGGAGTCGGGAAAAGTTCGTCCCGATAGAAGCACGGGATTTTTACAGGCGTTCAAAGACAGCGACGCCGTATATAAAATTCTACGTTTTCCTCTGATAGATTACGATACTGCCGTGCTTTCCGAAGCCATAGACGAATTTTCCCCCGACGGAATCATTACGGCCACAAATGTGGCAGGGCTGGAAGTGCTATCTCATATCATGCGAAAAAAACTCTCAAAGGTTCGTTTCATTACCTTTGACGACAATCGCTGGTTGCAGTTTTTCTCTATTTCAGCGATACGGCAAAACTCTACGCTTCTCGCAGACGCCATTAAAAGTGTAATCTGCTCGCAGGAAAGCGGAGTCCGTAAAGTGAGTATCCCTCAAACGCTTTCCCTTAGAAACGATTGTTTGGCGGATTCCCTCAAAGATATAAAAATCTGACGCACAGAAGTCCCTTTTCTTGATTCGGTATTCCGTATTGAAAGACAGCGGAGGAGATAAAAGTATCTCCTCCGCTGTTCATTTATATAAAGATTGTCAAACGGCAAACTGACTGTTATAGAGAGCGGCATAGGCTCCATTCGTTTCCAAAAGACTCTGGTGCGTTCCCTGTTCTATAATGTTTCCGTTTTCCATAACGAGAATCAAATCCGCATCGACGATGGTGGAAAGGCGGTGCGCGATAACGAAACTCGTCCTGTTTTTCATGAGCGCTTTCATCGCCTTGCCGATTTCCATTTCCGTGCGAGTATCTACACTCGACGTCGCTTCGTCCAAAATGAGTACGGGCGGATCGCATAAAAATACGCGAGCAATGGTGAGGAGCTGCCTCTGCCCCACGGAGATATTTTCCGCTTCATTGGAAAGCACGGTATCATATCCCTGCGGCAACGTATGTACGAAGAAATCGACGCGGGCGGCTTTTGCCGCCACTTCTATCTCTTGTCTGGTCGCGTTCGGCTTTCCGTAGGCGATATTTTCCGCAATCGTCCCCTCAAACAGCCAGGTGTCCTGCAAAACCATGCCGAAATTGCTCCGAAGCCCCGCATACGTCATATCCGCCGTATTTTTTCCGTCGAGAAAAATGGCTCCGTCGTTTACTTCATAAAACCGCATGAGTAAGTTGATCAAAGTCGTTTTTCCCGCTCCCGTACTTCCCACGACAGCGATTTTTTGCCCTGAATGAGCTGTAAAACTGATATTTTTCATCAAAATGCGTTCCGGAGAATACCCGAACTTTACATTTTGAAATTCGATTTTTCCTTCGGCCGAAAGGACGTCGGAGGGATTTTCGGGATCGGGCGCAATTTCGGGTTCGTCCAACATATCATAGATTCGTTCAAGCGAAGCGAGCGCCGATTGCATGGAATTGATCATATATGAGGCCTCGGTCAAGGGCTCTCCGGCCTGATTGAGATATTGAAAAAATGCTTGAAACACACCGGGTGACAGAACTCCGTCGATCAGAAATTTTCCCGCAAGCATCGCGATACCTACCTGTCCGAGACGATTAATCAGTCTTATGGCGGGATTGATGGCATTAATCATAAAATCCGATTTTTCAGACGCTAATGCGAGCGCCTCCGTCGATTCGCGGAACCGATCGGCACTATTTTTCTCTTGGTTATAGGCACGGATGATCGTATGGCCGGAAAAGCCCTCTTCCACGAGTCCGGTCACTTCGCTCATGCGTTCCTGCCGCAGAGCGGCACAGCGCATCGTTTTTTTGGTAAAAATCTGCGTTACGAACATAGCGACGAGAGTGACGCCCAAAAAGATCAGAGTCAGTATCCAATGATAAACGAACATCATGGCAATCGAACCGACAATGAGACCTATTGCGGAAAACAATTTAAGCATACCCGTCTGTAAGGATTCCGATACCTTGTCGAGATCGTTGGTGGAATAACTCAATACCGAGCCGACTCGATGATTATCGAAATAAGAAAGCGGCAGGCGATTGACTTTTTCGCTGATCTCCCTACGCAGACGCAGACAAAGCTGTTCTGCAAAAGTCGTCATCAAAAAGGATTGAAGCGTATAAAATCCCCATGCCCCGAGATACATCAACAATAAAAGAAAGATTTGCGCACCGACGTTTCCCCAAGCCACGGCAAACACTGTTCCCGCTTCGATACACGCCCGAATACTGTCAAACAGGAGATCGATGATGACCGCGCTGTAAGCGGGAGCCGCGATAGAGAGAGCCGTATAAAAAATGACCGAGAAAATCACGGCGGCGAGTTTCAGCCGCTGGTCTTTGACGGATTTCCACAATCGTTTGACGACGCGCCAAGGATGCGCGGCGACATCGATGGAAAAGTCGTCGGAAAAGTTATCGGAATTTACTCGTTCCAATTCCTTGTTTTCTTCCATAAATCAAGCGCCTCCTTTCATCTGAGATTTTGCGATAGACGCATACACGGGGCAGTCCTTTATAAGGGAATCGTGCCGTCCCATTCCGACGATTCTCCCTTCCTCCAAAACGATGATATTGTCTGCATGGAGAATGGTATTGACGCGCTGGGCAATAATCAATACAGCAGCGTCCTTAATCTCGCTTGCAAGGGCGCGCCGAAGCGCGGCGTCCGTCTTAAAGTCGAGTGCGGAAAAGCTGTCGTCAAAAATATATAAATCGGCCTTTTTAACGAGCGCGCGGGCGATGGAAAGCCGCTGTTTCTGTCCGCCGGAAAAATTTGTTCCGCCCTGCGCGACGCGGGATTGAAGCCCGTCCGGCAATCGCTCGACAAAGTCCGCCTGAGCAATTTTCAAAGCGCGTTCCATATCTTCTTTGGTTGCGTTTTCATTTCCGTAACGCAAATTACTCTCTATCGTTCCCGAAAACAGCCATGCTTTTTGAGGGACATAGGCTACCTTTTCTCGCAGTATGTGTTGAGGAATATTGCGAATATCGCAGCCTTCAAAGGATAAAGCCCCGTCCGTAATTTCGTGAAACCGCAAAAGTAATTTAGCGATCGTAGACTTTCCGCTGCCCGTACTGCCGATGATCGCCGTCGTTTCTCCGCGGCGGCAGACAAAATTCAGATTTTCGAGCGTCGCCTCCTCGGCGTCGGCAAAGCGAAAACCTGTCTTTTCAAAGCGACAAATTTCCTCTGAAATCTCCGTTTCGGTAACTTCCCGTCCGTCGTCCGCAATCTGCGGGACATACGTCAGAACCGCGTTGATACGCCCCAAACAGGTTCTTGCACGCGGCAGAAGAATAATGACCATTTGCGCCATGATGAGATACCAAAGAATGAGCGTCGCATAACCGATCTGTTCGGTAAGTTTGCCGATTTCTATCTGACCCGTAGCGGTCGCCCCGACTGCAATTCTATTCCCACCCAGCCATAAAATAAGGACGATACATATATTTATGACGAGGAAAGCGAGACATTCCAGACCTGCAAATAGACGATTTGCCTTGATCCCCGTATTGGCATAATGCGTGAAAGTGCGGTTCATGCGTTCTTCTTCATATTCCTCTTTATGAAAAGCCCTCACCACACGCACGCCGGTAATATTTTCGCGTACTTCCACATTGATTCTGTCCAGATGTTCCTGCAATTTCCGAAAGATCAACGCTGCTTTTTTCGTGACGAAGAGAGCGCAAATTACTAACACGACCGATGCTCCCAATAAGAGAAGTCCCATCGTCCAATCGCTTAAAAACGCCATCACGATTCCCGCCACGCAAATAATCGGCACCGGCAAAATCATTTGAACGGAAAAAACAAACGCCTGTTGAACGATGTTCGTATCATTCAAAGCGCGCGTAATTAACGACCCCGTACCAAATTTTTCCATATCCTGCGCGGAAAATTGTAATATTTTATCATACAGCGCGTTGCGTATATCCCTTCCGAGTTTCGCCGAAAGCCGCGCGCAAAGAAAACTGCCCACGAGCGTCCCTACGCCCGCGGCCAAAGCTACGCCGAGCATGAGCAAACCGGTTCGGACTATCAATCCGTAATCGCGATTTCCCACGCCTACGTCTATCATTTTTCCGGTCAGTTTCGGAATGAGCAGTGCCCCGATGACATCGACCGCTAAAACGAGAACAGTAAAAAAACAAAGCCGTTTATAAGGCTTCAAAAATTTCAAAAATACTCTCATATAACCTCAATGGTGCCGATAATTCTCCCTATTTCTTCACAAACACGTACTTCCAACACTTTCGGCTTTTCCAAACTCTTTAAGAGCCCCGAACATTCCCTCGCGTCCGAGCTTTTTCCTATATTCCTCCCTGCGGCTTCGGTTTATATTCTTCATTTCCTGTTATCCCTTTCCGCCTCCGCCGATCGGATGAGCTTTCAATTTTTGTTCAAACGCCGATTTCAGTTCATTGGCAAAACATTCATTCGCTTCAATAAAGGAATCGCCGTATTTTTTCAGCGTCTCCCGCATGGCTCTGTCCTCCGCCCGATAGACGGATTCAAGAAATATTGCAGCATATTCCTTTCCCTTCTCTGTAAGACGCAGGCGCATTTCTTTTCGATTGTTTGGAATTGTTTCGAACTGCACATAACCTACTTTTTCGTATTTTTTGATAATGGTATTTAATGTCGTCTTCGGAATCAGCCATTGTTCACAAATTTGTCTTTGAGAAAGAGACGGTTCTCCGTCAAGCGAATAAAGCACACACAATTCCGATTCATTCATACCCATCGCTTTGGAAAAATGCGAATATATTTCGTCGATCCGTTCCGTGATAATCATATATCGTCTGATTTTTTCTTTAATCGTTTCCATGGCAGTCCCTTTCCATATATTTTAGTCCGAAACCGTATTATATTATAGTTCTATTCCGTACTATTGTCAAGCAAAAAAAACGGAAAAAGTGAAAAAATTTTTTTATGAAGCAATTAAAAAGCCGCTGCGATTTATTGGTCGCAGCGGCTTCGTCAAATCGATTTTTCCGTTAAAGATTATCCTTTAACGCTTCCGATAATCATGCCCTTTTCAAAATGTTTTTGCAAGAAAGGATAGATGATAATTAAAGGTAAGCTGGCGATAATGACGCCGGCCATACGGATACCGGGGGCATATACTTCCGACGACCCCGAACCGGAGGGAATTTTCAATCCCATATCGGAGACGCTCGACATCAACAAATCCCGAAGCACGAGTTGTAAGGGATATAAATCCTGTCGGGAAGTAGAGATAAACATACTTGCATTGGCCCAGGAATTCCACTGTGCCACGCCGTTGAAGAGGATAATAACCACGATAAAGGAGGTCGTCAAAGGCACGACGATGCGGAAGAGAATACGAAGCGGCCCGGCGCCGTCCAATTCCGCCGCCTCAAAAATCGCGTCGGGAATCGCCTGAATCCCCGTTCTAAGCATGACGATGTTCATGGCATTGCAGCAGGTGGGAATAATCAGAGCCCAAGGCGTGTCGACCATGCCCAACTGATTGACGACCATAAAGAAAGGAATCATGCCGCCGTTAAAGAACATGGTAATTAAAATGATAATCATCAAGGGCCGTTTGAAGAGTACATTTTTTCTCGTGAGCGCATACGCGGCCATAATGCTCATAATGAGTCCCAAAGCCACCGAAGAAACGGTATAAATGACGGCATTGGCAATACTGCGCCACAGGTATTGATGCGTAAACAGATAGGTATAGGATTCAAAGGTGAACTTACCTGCAATGGGAAACAGCAGGAATCCCTCATAGGTACCGAACTTCATGGTTTCGCTGAGCGAACCCATCAATACATGCCACATAGGCAAAACGCAGGCGAGTCCGGCCACGGCGAGAAAGAGATATAAAAGTACGGCAATCACGATATCCGACAGAGAATGTCTTCTCGATTTGTTTTTCTCCATTTTAAGTACCTCCTTAAAAAATGCCGTTCGCCGTCAATTTATTGCTGACCCAGTTTGCCAAGAGAAGAAGCAGAAAACTCAGAGCAGAATTGAACAGCCCGATTGCGGTAGTATAGCTCCAAGCGCCGGTTCCCAAAGCGCCTTTTTCGTAAATAAATACGGAAATCGTATAAGCGACGTCCTCGTTCAATTCGTTTTTGAGCAGGTACAGTTTCTCGAATCCGACATTGAGCATCGTGCCGACCTTCATAATGAGCAACATCATAATGGTAGGGAGAATGGAGGGCAGAGAAATATGCCAAAGTTTATTGAATCTGCCGGCCCCGTCGATTTCGGCAGCCTCGTATAAGCTGACGTCAATGCCGCCGAGAGCGGCGATATAAATGATGCTGTTAAAGCCGATCGTCTGCCAAATATCGCTGATGACGATAATGGCGCGGAAGAAACGCGGGTCGTTTATGATGCCGATATCCTTTTTGAGGACGCCGAGATTTCGGAACAGTTCGGTAAAAACGCCCGTATTGGAGGTGAGCTGATTGATGATCGTACACGTGACCACGATGGAAATAAAGTACGGGAGATAGACGAGCGTAAGGATCACTCTCCTGTACCAAGCCTTCTTTACCGAGTTGATCATCAATCCCAGGACAATGGGTGCGGGGAATACAAAAACGAGGCTTAAAAGTCCGTAAATCAGCGTATTGCTGAAATACAGCCAAAAATTTTTATCGTTGAAAAAGCGAATGAAGTGTTCGAGGCCGTTATTGTCCGCCCAAGGGCTTCCAAAGAATCCCTTTGCCATATCGAAATCCTGAAAAGCCATGATGAGCCCCACCATGGGGAAATAGCAAAACACGATAAAAAACGCGAGAGCGGGGAGCGTCAGCAAATAGATTACCCAATTCTTTTTAGCGTCCTTTTTGACGGCGCGGCAAGCTCTTTTGAATACGTTTTCTTTTACCGCAGTTGTATTTTGAACGATTACCGTTCCTTCTTTTTCTTCGATCATCTCAAAATCCTCCCGTCGATGAATCGGCGACGCAAGATTTTGCGTCGCCGATCCTCGCATCGTTATTTAGAAAGGCGTGCGTTATAGCGGTCCAGCGACGTTTGTTTCATCGCGATCATTTTTTCGATTCCCATCTTTTTCAATTCTTCCTGGAATTTAGAAAATTCCATGGGCGAATTTCCCGTGATATAATCGAAAATATAATCTTGGACTTCCTCCTGAATCTCTTGCATGACTTCCCCGAATTCTTTCCCTTCCTCCGAAGTCAGAGAAGTGACGGGCAGAACCCAGTCGGCGTCGCAGCCTTCCGTCCAAGTCTTCATAGCGGCCTGTTCCTTTTCAGTCGTCACCTGTTTTTCCCTATCGATGTCATAGAAGCAAGGAAATCCCTGCGCGGAATACTTTTTGACGGAATCGGAAGGCGACAGAGTTTCATTGTCAGTGACTTTTTCCGTATAATGCGGGTTTCCGTCCTCATCGAGCGTATAGGTATCCCCTTCTATTCCGTAGCTCATCAAAAGGCTCCCTTCCTCGGAATACAGATAGTCAAACCACTTCATCACGTCGTCGATTTTATCTTCGGGGAGCTTGTCGGTAATGACCGCATAATTTCCCGCCCGATTTGCTTTTTGCCGGATATGCATTTCGTCCGACTCGTTGATTTTAGGATTGGGAACGGCGACAAGGGAATACTCTTCGTTTTTGAGCGCATGCGCAGTATTTTCATATTGCGTCATATAAATATACATCTGCGTGAAGGCTCCGTATTTGGCCTCCTTGTACGAACCGTCGCTGTTAGTGCCGCCCACGGCGTCGGTAATGGGCACATATTCCTTGGAAGCGGCATATTCGGGACTGATGAATCCCCTTTCATACCAGGAATGCATTTTTTCGAGATAATTCTCGAATTCGTCCATGTACGGTCCGTAATTGACTTTTCCCGTTTCGTCGAGCTGGAAATCGAAGGTGACTCCGAATCCTGCACTGATAGAGTTAAACGGGTCTACGCCGACCGAATACAGGAAGAACGGAGTGTCGCTCAATCCCTTATCCTTAAAGCCCTGTAAAACGGTCTCCCAATCCGCATAGGTCTTGGGGATTTTTACTTCCCCCGTCGTGGTTCCGTCCACGGTATAGCCGATTTTTTTCAGCCAATCCTCGCGCATCATGTAGCCGTACCAGCTGTCCGATTCCTTGTTCGCGATCTCGTAGAAGCGCGTGAGCCTTCCGTCATCCGTGATAACGTCCTGTTTTACGTCGGGGTCATTTTCTACGAGGGAATAGTAATTAGGAGCCATTTCCTCCATTTTATCGCTGATATCGATGATTTTTCCGTCAGAAATCCCCTTTTCAACGCCGCCCGGATACGTTCCCGTATAGTTGGGCATAGAGTCGTTTAGAATCATGACGTCGCAATAGGTGCCGCGGGCAAATACGTTATTGACGTTGTCCATGCTGTCGTGGACATATTTCACTTTCAGTCCGCTGATTTCTTCCAGCTTCTGAAAAACGATGTGCTGGTCGTACTGCCCGACCGCGTTGCTCTTGAAGGGCACCCAAACGCTGAAATCGTAATCTCTTTTTTCTCCGCAGGCCGCGGTCGCGAGCAAACAGCTCGCGCCGAGGACACAGACCGATAATAAACTGATTAAACGCTTTTTCATAGTAGCTCCTGTTAAGTTTTTCACTCGCTTACGCCTGTTCCGTCAATGTGAGCGTTACGCCCATCAACGTGACGCTGACGGTCATTTTTCCGTCCTCCGTCTTTCCGATTTTACCTTCCAGACGGTCGCCTTCCGTTCCCAGCCAGATGATGGTATTTCCGTCGGCCGTCAGTTGGTGGGTGAAATCCATATTCATGATAAAGACCTTCAATTTTCCTGTCCCGTCTGTATTTACGGTCAAAGTAACATCCATACCTCCGACCGTAGGAACGCCCTCGGGCAATTTTCCGGTAAACGTCTTTGCTTCCTCAAAATATTTAGGCTGTCCGTCTATCGCGGCAAACGTGAGCTTTTCCACCTGTCCGATCTTGTTTTTCAGTGCAAATTCAAACTGTACGTTATCGTAACCAATCTTATCGTTTTTCGCGGTCTTGACGATTTTGAGTTCCAGCTTTTCTCCGTCTCCGAGATTGAGCGTGACGACGCCCGTCGCAGCGTCATAGTCATAAGAAATGTTCTTTTTGTCAATCGTGAAGTTTTCCTGGAATTTTTCGAGCGTCAGTCCGAGCTTTCCCGCTTCGTTGTGCGTATTGAAATCCTTTTGGGACAAAGTAGACTTTACGACGAAATCCGCGGTGAGGTCGGGCCTTAAAACCAATTCCGTCATAGAACCGGAGGGGAAGAAGCTATTGAGTGTGACGTCTTTTCCTTCCGCATCCTTATACACGACTTCGGAGGTCTGTCCCGCACGGAAGATTACGGTATAATCCGCAAATGGAGTACCCTCGTTCCATACTGCATCGAAAGTAACTTTCGCCGCCGAGTCTTCCGCTATCGTATAGGTATCGCCGGGCATATAGTTATTTTCGCCGTCCGACCAGCCGCCGAATATGCTTCCCGGCTTGACGAAATTATTTTCGGGCAGAGTAAAGGATTTGCTCTGATATACTTCGATATTCTCAACCGAACCGGTAACACCTTCTCCGCCGTTGAATTCGACGGTAACGAGGTCCCGCCATACCGCCGTAAATGCGGTATCCTTGCCCTCGGCGACGGTATAGGAAGCGCCGGGTTGATAGAGCTTGCTTCCGTCAGACCAGCCGTCGAACAATTTATTTCCGTTTTCGTAAGGCATTTCGGGCAGCGTGATTTTCATTCCTTCGCCCTGCTCGACGGAATCTATGGTTTTGCCTTCGATTCCCGTTTCAAAAGATACGGTGCGAAGCTGCCGCCATACGGCATAATAGGTTGTATCCGCCTTTTTATACGCCCTCGCACCGGGCATGCTTCCCGACTTCGCAGTCGCAGACGTTCCCCAGCCGTTAAAGACGTAGCCGTCTTTTGTCAGCTCGCATTCGGGGAATACGAAATACAGATTGTTCCCCGCAACGATAGCTTCGGGCGCCTTTCCCGTACCGCCGTTCGCATCAAACGTAATAGTCACCGTCTTTTCCGTTTTCGCGACGAATGTCATTCCCTCTGCGGCCGTAACCTTATCGCCGGGCCGCTTCACGGAAGTATTCAGACTTCCGTCGTCTTTCACCTGCTGCCAACCTGCAAAGCCCTTGTCGTCCGCCCCGACAAAAGAAGCGGCGGGCAGAACGAACTGAGAACCTACGGGAGCTTCGATAACGAATCCGCCTTCATCGGCGATGTCCGCCTTAAAGGTCACTTCGACAAACTCGGCCCAAACGGGTTCAAATACTACATCTTCGGTAACTTTATACATTCCTCCCGGCTGTACTACTTTCCCTTTTCCGTCCGTCCAACCGGCAAATCCCTTGCTGTAATCTTTGTAATCGTAGGGATTTGCGGGAAGATATACGTATTTTCCGTAAAGGGTGTCGGACATAATCAGGTCGCCGACGTTTCCTTTTCCGTCAGGTCCCTTTGTGATCGTCACGTGGAACGAATCGGACCAAACCGCCACAAAATCGATATCCGTGTCGATCGTCACTTTATCGCCCGGCTGATAGAGATAATTTTCCCCGTATTCATAAATTTTTCCGTTGGCCGCCCAGCCGCGGAAAGCGTTTCCTTCCTTGGTGAACTTCGCTTCGGGAAGAGTGATTTCCGTCACCTCGTCATAGCTCGTATCTTCGGGGAGCGTATACCCCTCCTCAAAGACGACTCCTTCGCCCGCATCGAAAGAAACTTCATAAGTTTCGGGTTCGGGCTCAGGTTCGGGGTCAGGTTCAGGCTCCGGATTCTGATCGGGCATCATAGCTTCATTGCTGTAAAAATACAGTTGTGTACCGGGAATCTGTACGCTGATGTCGTAGACGAATTTCCAACTTCCATCCGAAAGAGTCTCCAATTCCAAGGTTTGAGGTTCCTCGAAATCCTTTCTCGTGGAATGATAAATAATCGCCGTTTCGTCCTCGTTCAGCTCGTATGTATCCTCATGCTTAAAGGTGGGAATCCTGAATCCTAACAGATTGTCCATCATTACGAGAGCCGCGTCCGTAAAGGGCACATCGAACGTAGCCGTTCCGTCGGTGCGGAACGTAATTGTCCCCGGCTCGCATAAAGTTCCCAAGGGACCGATTGCCGTACTCATCGACAAATCGACGTGAAAGACGGTCTCCTTATCAAAATACGGAGCGTCTTTTTCGTCGTCTCCGCAAGCGGCCAGCAGTACATTACATGCGCCGAACGACATTGCCGCGGCAAGAGCAACAGATACTATTTTTCTCATGCATTACCTCCTGAACGCACAGACTCCTATGCGTTTATTTCGCTTTCATTATATCGCTTATCCGCGTGTTTTTATATTAAAAATTCTACAATGTATAGTAAAAAAGCCACTCATTTTCGGAGATATAATTTCTTTCGCACAATATTGTCATAAAAACAAGATTTTTTAATATACGAAGCACCGAACGGGAATTATAATGTAGGCATGAAAAACGAAATCTACCAATTACGAGAAATTGCCCCGCAAGTATATCAAATCGAAGAATACGGGAGCTTTTGTTACCTAATCGAAGGCAGTCGTCGCGCACTGCTCATCGACACGGGAACGGGTTTCGGGGATTTGGCGGAGTTTGTGCGCAGGATTACGGAAAAACCGCTGAGCGTCGCCGCCACGCACGCGCACCCCGACCATATCGGCGGCCGAGGAAATTTTCCCGTGCTCTATCTGCCCGCCAAGGACAAAAAGCTCGCCCGATTTTACGGTTCGCTCTTTATGCGCCGACTCATGTTCGGAAAGAAAGCGCAGGAAAAATACGGAAAAAAGCGGAAGGATATACGAAAAGGAAAATACCGCACGAAATATTCTTTTCTTTGCGACGGAGACCTTTTCGAGCTTGGCGATAAGACGGTATATTGCATGGAAACGCCGGGACACACGAAAGGCGGAATGATTTTTTTACTCCGAGAGAATAAATTGCTGTTCAGCGGCGACAACGTATGTCGGGCGCTCTGGATGTTTCTTCCCGGCTCCCTGACGGTGGAGGAATGGATTCCGGGCGCGGAAAAGACCCTTGCTCTGCTGTCCGAATATACGGCTTATTCGGGACACGATTTAATGCCGCAGGATAAAGAGCTCATCGGAAAACTCATCGCCACGGCAAAAGCGCTGGTCTCGAAAAAAAGGAATACGCTGCTTCCGAGAATCAAAGTCTATCCCGAAAATTATACCGACCACGGAATTTTATACAATACCCGAAAAGTCCGAACAAAGAAGAAAGTCAAAAATAAAAAGCAAAACACATAATTTGTGTTTTGCTTTTTTCATTATCCGACAAAATCTTCTTCTCCTCCGCGAAAATTTTTCGCGCGAGCTTTGGACGACTTAAACCTTCCGCTCGAACCGCCCGATTTCTCCGCTTTCACCTTATCCGAGAAGTTTCTCCATAGATACCCCGTCGAACACCAGCCGTAAAAATTCCGCGCTTTTATCGAACCATTCGGAAAATCTCGCGCCCGCGGCATGTACGGCCCTTTGCACGGATTCGTCGAAAGTCAGAAGATAAGGCGAGGAAACCGCTTTGGTCGCAAGGCTCATGCCGTGCGGGCCGTCCTTATAAATTCTCAGCTCATAGGGAACGCCTGCTCTTGCAAGGGCCTCCGCAAATAAGAGGGAATTGATTGCAGGAACGCAGGTATCCGCGGCCGTATGACAAATGAAGGAGGGCGGAGTCTGCTTGCCGACATATTTTTCGAGACTGAGCTTTTCGATATTTTCCAATCCTTTTCCGTGCACGTCGCGGATACCGGAATAGGCAAATTCTCCCGTCGTAATGCAGGGATAGACGAGAACGAGCGCATTCGGTCTGCACTCTTCGGGGCTCTTCGAGTCATTAACTTCGGCGTCGTTCCAAAAAACGCCCGTGCTCGCCGCGAGATGCCCCCCGGCGGAAAACCCGACAACGGCGATTTTATCGGGGTCGACCATAAATTCCGCCGCATTTCGGCGAATTACGGCAATCGCTTCAAACGCTTCCCGCTGCGGCGCGGGAAACACGCCCTTATCCTTTACGGAATATTTCAAAACAAACGTCTGAAACCCCTTTGCGGCATAGGCCAAGGCGACGGGTTCCCCTTCGGGATCGGAAACGAATTCGTAACCGCCGCCGGGAAAAATCAAAACGGCGGGCCGTGCCTCGGAAGCGTGAATCACTTCCGATTTGTCTTGGATATAAGCGGTGAGCAAAGCGCTTCCGCCGTGAATCTTCTTTTTAATAACTTGCATATTTTTTTCTTCCTTTTACGATTATTTTTCTGTTTGTCGTTGCTTTTTTCAGAAAAAATGCTTTTCTTTCCTCCGTTGTCTTGTTCCGAAAAAATCTCCTTTTCCTCGGCGATTGAAAAAAAGCCTTTCTTCCGTCCCTTCTTCCTTTGAAAAGACTATTCTCCTTTCAAGAATGCGTTCAACGCGTCGAGCAGTCCTTCATACTGTTCTTTGGACATATTGAGCGCGAGCTTCACCGTTCTGAGCGGCGCCTGCAAATAAGCCGCCCGCATCATTTCTTTGTCAGAATCCCCCATCTTTCCGTCGGATTTTTCGGGACGGAATTTTGCCAAAAGCCCCTTCATGACCATTTTGGTCGAGGGATGCAGGAAGAGCTGTTCCACGGTCGTATTTCCGTCCACAATAAACTTTCTTTGATCAGGCGAACGGACAAAGATTTCCGTTTTCAAAGCAATATCCCGCGACGAGCGTCCGATTTGAATTTCAAATTTCCCTTCCGGACATCTCCAATCCCTGGATTTTTCGTCATAGTAAGCAAACGCACGTTTATCCAGCGTAAAGGAGACCGTTTTACATTCTCCCGGGGCGAGTTCTATCTTTTCAAAGCCCTTTAACTCGTGAATCGGCCTGACGGCTTCACCCGTCTTGTCGGCGACATAGAGCTGAACGACTTCTTTCCCCTTTCTCGTTCCGACGTTTTCCACGTCCGCGCGGACATTCAGAAGTGTTCCCGCGTCTATTTCCGAAGCGGACACTTCGAGATTTTTATAGGCAAAACGAGTATACGACAGACCGTACCCAAAGGGAAACAACACCTTTTGAGCCTTGCTGTCATAATAGCGATAACCCACGAATATATCTTCGGAATACTTCACCGTTTCTCTGTCGCCGGGGAAATTGAGATAGGAGGGATTGTCCTCCAAACGCAGGGGAAAAGTTTCCGCCAGCCTTCCCGACGGATCCGCCTTTCCGTAAAGCAGATTGACGCAGGCCTCGCCTACTCCCTCTCCGCCCAGATACATTTCCAAAACGGCGTTCACTCTGCCCAGCCAAGGCATTTCTACGGGCGCACCGTTATGCAGGACTACGACGACGTTCGCGTTCTGCCCGCAGAGCGCCTCTATCCACTCGTTCTGTACGTCGGGCAGACGGAGGTGCTTTCTGTCATACCCTTCCGATTCGTAATTGTCGGGAAGCCCCGCAAAGACGACTACGGCCTCCGAGAGCTTCGCCAGCCTCAAAGCCTCGCCTTTGTCCTCTTCCGTCCCGTCCGCCTTGAAACCGCAGATATAGCCGACTTCTTTTCCGACAAAATCCAACGCGCCGCGCGCGTCGAAAGCGTTGATATGCGAGCTTCCGCCGCCCTGAAATCTCGGCTTTTCTGCAAATTCCCCGACAAATAAGACCTTCTTTCCTTCTTTCAGAGGAAGCGCCCCGCCGTTCTTCAACAAAACGGCGCAATTTTCCTCGATTTCCACCGCGCGGGCATGGTCCTTTTCTCTGTCGAATACAGCCCCTTCCTTTTTGACCCCGCACGAAAAAACCACATTCAGAATATTCTCCGCCGCTCTGTCGACGACGCTTTCTTCCAGACGTCCTTCGCGGACGGCTTCGACGATTTTTTCGTCGTTTTCGGGATTTCCGCCCGGCATTTCCAAATCCAAGCCCGCGGCAAGCCCCTTGACTCGGTCGCTCACGGCGTACCAATCGCTGACGACGAACCCGTCAAATCCCCACTCCTCGCGCAAAATCCCGTTCAGAAGCCAAGGATTTTCCGAGGAATAAACGCCGTTGATTTTGTTATAGGAACACATTACGGTTTTAGGTTTTGCCTGCTTTACCACCGTCTCGAAAGCGGGGAAATAAATCTCCCTGAGCGCCCTCTCGCTCACTTCGGCCGAGACGGTCATCCGCCTCGTCTCCTGATTATTGGCGGCAAAATGCTTTACGCTTACTCCTACGCCTTTGCTCTGTATCCCTTTTGTCAAAGCGCAGGAAAGCTCTCCCGCAAGAAAAGGGTCCTCCGAAAAATACTCGAAATTTCTCCCGCAAAGCGGAGACCGCTTGATATTGACGGCGGGGCCTAAGAGCACCGCCACGTTTTCGGCCGCACATTCTTCCCCCAAAATCTCTCCCATGGAATATAACAATTCCCTGTCGAAAGAACAAGCCGTCGCGCAGGCGGCGGGAAAGCAGACAGCCTTAATGCTGTCGTGTATTCCCAAATGATCCGCCCCTTCCTCCTGTTTTCTCAGCCCGTGCGGACCGTCGCTGACCATTACGGAAGGAATACCGAGCCGCTCTACGCCCTTCGTGTGCCAAAAGTCCGCACCCGAACAAAGCCCCGCCTTTTCTTCCAAAGTCAGTTGTCCGATGATTTTTTTAATTTTGTCCATAAAAACCGTCTCCCCGTTTTTTCTTTAAGTATACTCCATCTCTCGCTCGGATTTATATTACTTTATTCTGTTTTTATGGTAATTTTTCCACCTGAGAACGCCCCGCGGCGTCCGTCCCCGATGTTTTCACTTACCTTTTTGCTGCTTCTTTTTTTCGAGGAATTCTCCGGGCGTTTCGCCGATATAGCGTTCGAATACCTTTATAAAATAACTCTGCGAGCTGAATCCTAAGCTGTTGCTGATGTCAATCGTCGTCCGATTGGTATTTTCCAGTAAATTCTTCGCTTCGAGCACTCGTTCCCGCTGTACGAACGAGGAGAATTTTTCCCCCGTCAGGGATACGAACAAACGAGAAAAATACTTCGGTTCCAGACCCACCTCCCGAGCGACGTCCTCCAGACGTATGGGCGAATGTAAATGCAGGCGGATATATTGAATACTCCGACGGATATAGGGCGACGTCTCCTCCAAAGGAGCGCGATGGGAGGATTCCTTCACCCGCTGGGCGAAATGAGATAAAATCTGCGGAATGATCTCGGAAAGCTCCTTGTCGTTCGTGACGCGGCTCAATCGTTTGAAATATAAATCGCTCAGACTGAACGCCTCGACATAGTCCAACCCGCCCGAAATCGCAGCCCGCGTTGCCAGCGTCACCAGGGCGACCGCCTCGAACAGATTCTGATATTTCGTCTCTTTGGCGTCCTCCGCCTTCGCCTTCGGGAGTTTGAAATTTTGCAGAGCTTCCACATTTCCCTTCGTCACGTAGGACAAAAATTTCTTTTCCGCCTCCGGTTCGTATACCGTTTCCCGCTCCTCCTCGCGAATATCGAAAATAATTTCCGCGAGCCGCCCGTCTATCCAATCCCGCAGCGCATATTTTTCCAAGCCCTGCTCCAACGCCTGCGGCGCATACGCCGATTTCGTATAAATCTCCGCCAGCACGGCCACGAACCGACAAAATTCGGACAAGGAAACGGTCGGCATCATCAAAAGGATCTCTTTGCTGCAGTCCGCATGAAACAGTATGCGGCAAGCCCCTTTCCGTCCTCCCGCATAAGGATGAATTTCATACGCCGGTCCCGCAACCAAAGTAAAGCTCCCCGCTTCATCTTCAAACGGAAAGCTGCCGTACAATTCATGCGTATCGAACTTTTTCACCCGCGGAGCCGTTCCGCCGCCGACAAACGAAGAAAAGAATTTACGCATATTTTTTCTGTCGCCGAAACGCGACTCGTCTATCGTGGAGAACCGTATCTCCGCCTGCTCGTCCACTATCCAGAGCGGAATACCGCTCCGTTCCGCCATATAGGATAAAACTTCTCTGTAAATCATAAAGCTCCGTATCCGTTGCCCGGCAAAGACGTTCCGCCCGCAATCGATTCCTCCTCGACGGAATTATATCATAAAATTATCGCGATTTCAAGACATTTTACCATTTTAGGGGTTTTTTTGACATACAAATCGGATTTTCTATACTAAAATTGAGATAAAGATAAAATTCGGAGGCATTTCCATGATACAATTCAACCTCAACCTTTCGGATAAAATCATCGACTACGACAAACATTGGGAATTCGGTGTCGGCAGTTGCCATGCAGCGCTCGCGCTCAGGGAGGATTACCGCAGACAGCTCGTCGAAGTTCAAAGGCAGCTCGGCTTCAAGTATCTCCGCTTTCACGGCCTGTTCGACGACGACATGAGCGTGCTCAGCCGCTCTCTCTTCTCGTCGGAATATCTGCTCTCTTTCGTAAATATCGACAACATTTACGACTTTCTCTTATCCGTCGGAATGAAACCGTTCGTCGAAATCGGCTTTATGCCCGAATGTCTCAAAAGCGGCAACGAAACCATTTTCCATTATAAAGCAAATATCACTCCGCCTAGGGACAAAGCCTTATGGGTGTGGTTTATCAAAGAATTTATCAAACACCTGATCGACCGTTACGGACGCGAAGAAGTGCGTACCTGGTACTTTGAAATCTGGAACGAGCCCAACCTCGACGGAGAAAACGGTCTTGCCGGCGGACGGTTTTGGAGCGGGAACATGAACGACTATTACGAGCTCTATCGCATTACGTCCACGGCCATCAAAGAGATCGATTCCACCCTGCGCGTCGGCGGTCCCGCGACCTCCAACAATGCGCATATTCCCGACATGCTGCGGTTCTGCCGCGAAAACGGTCTGCCGCTGGATTTCGTGAGCACGCATCATTATCCGACGGACGTCGTGCTCGGATACGGCGTGGAGGACAGCCAGAATTTCGTAAAGGAATTTAACAGCACGGACAGAAACGATCTCGATAAAATTCACGAGCTCTTGAAACATTACATGACCTTTCAGGCGGACATCTGGGAAAAAGTCGACCGCGGCGTGCTCACGCAGATGGCGAAGCGCGCAAAGCAAGAAGCGGAGGGACTGCCGCTGTACTATACGGAATGGAGCAGTCTCGCGGGCTTGGAGACGGACGGAGCTTTCGGCGCGTCGTTCATCGCAAAGACCGTGCTGGACAACATCGGAATCGTAGACGGATGCTCCTATTGGACTTTTTCGGACATCGTGGAAGAAAAGAGCATGGCCAGCGTGGAATTTCACGGCGGGTTCGGTCTGACCACTCTGCACGGAGTCAAAAAGGCTCCCTATCGCGCTTTCGAGCTTCTGCACGCACTCCCTGAGCGGAAATACGAACGGAACCTCAGCGAAGGCACCGTAGATTGCTACGTATTTCCCGACGATCGGGACAACACCCTGAAAATTATCGCCGTCAATCATAATTCTTTGATGCATAAAATTGAGACGGAGGAAATTTCGTTGACTTTTTCCGCAAATGCGGTTAAAATGCTGAATGAAGGAACTATCGTCAGGATCGACCAACGTCACGCCAACGCGCTCGAAAAATGGCGGGAAGCAGGCACTCCCGTATATCTGACGGAAGCACAGCTCTACGAACTCAAAGCCGCGTCCGAACTCCGCCGCGAAGCGCTTCCCGTAGCGTCAAAAGACGGTACGATTACCGTCCGTTTTGAACTTCCGCCGCAGGGCATGGCTTTAATTACGCTTTATAAAACAGCTTAAATTCAAGGGGGGCAGATAAACTATCATGAGACAATTTATCCTCACGGACGAATGTTATAAATGCCGCGGAAACGTACGCGCCCTGCGGCCCAAGGAACTCAGAGAGCTCATCGGAGCCAAAAACGATTCGATTGCCTTTCAGGTTCTCTGCGATAACGGCGGGGAACGCTGTCTGCTGAATCCGGGCGCTTCCCCCGCGCTGTCCTATGAATTGGGACTGACGCGATACCGCGTGGAGGTCCTCTGCGATTTTCCCGCTGCAATTTACGCGGAGGGCTACCTCAAAGACGAGCGGGGAATTTTAACCGCGGATATACTCTTTGAAAGCCCGCAGATTTACGACGGAGGTTTATACGCGCCCGCGTATATAAAGCTCGATATCCCTTCAAGCGCACGCACGGGGAAATATTCCATAACGGTCAATGTCTACCGCGCCGTCGGAGCAAACGACGAATCCCTCGCCGCGAGCCATTCCCTTCCCTTGACGGTTTACGATTTCTCCATGCCTTCCCCAAAGGATTTTCGCTGTCACTTGGATTTATGGCAGCATAACAGCAATATTGCCCGCACTTACGGGGTAGAGCTTTGGAGCGACGAACACTTTGCGCAAATCGAGACCGTACTCTCCTCGCTCGCGGAGCTCGGTCAGAAATCCGCCACGGTACTTGCGGGCGACTGTCCGTGGCGGGGCTGGGGGTGTTATCTTCTCAAAGAATATCCCGCGACTTTATTTGAATATTCCATGGTCCGTATCCGCAGGGACGCCGAAGGGAAATATTTCTATGACTTTTCTGTGCTGAAACGTTACATACAGCTCTGCGAAAAGTACGCAATCGACGGCGATATTACGGTCTACGGCCTTATGGGAATCTGGAAAAATATGCCGCTCTTCAACGGCGCTTCCATCGAGGATTATCCCGAAAACCTGTTGATTCGATACAAAGATGAAGCGGACGGCTGTTATAAATATATGCGGACGGGGGCGGAAATCGAAGAATATATCCGCGCGCTCTTTGCCTTTTTCCGCGAAAACGCCCTCTTTGAAAAGGTACGCATCGGAGCAGACGAGCCCGCCGATCTCTCCGCCTATCGGGAGAATTACGAGCGGCTCAGACGGATAGCCCCCGACCTCCGTTTCAAAATGGCTTTGGATAAAACTTCTGCAATCGAACGGTTTTCCTCCGAAATCAACGATATCGCCGCGTCCTTTCCTTGCAGCTGCCGCAATCGGACACTGTTGCGGGAAAAGAAAACAGCGGGAAAGCGCGTACTTTGGTATATCTGCAACATTCCCGATAAGCCCAACTCCGTGCTGCACAGCGAATTGACGGAACTGCGCTCGCTGGGAGCGCTCGGTTATTTGTTCGGCTTTGACGGCTTTCTGCGTTGGGCTTATACCTGCTGGACGGAAAGGCCCCTCGAAGAAATCCGATATAACAATACGTCTCTTCCCGCAGGCGACGTCAATTTCGTCTATCCCGCAAAAAACGGAAAAATCCTGTATTCGCTCCGTTATTTTGCGCTCAAAAAAGCCCTCCAAGACTATGAACTGCTCCTCCTGCTTTCAGAGAACGGACGGGCGGACGACGCAGAAAAAGCGGTTCGTTTCGTATTGAAAAATACCAATCCCGAATCTTACATGAAGGACGATTTTCACACGAACGAGGGAATCTATTCGGAAGATTACGAGGATTATGTCCGATTCAGGGCCTTTATATTTCAACTTTTAGAAAGGAGTAAATAAAATGTCACCCTTGCTCATTTGTGCAATCGTCGCAGGCATAATTCTCGCTTTGATCGTGCTCGGCGTTTTGTTATACTTTTTTGCTCTGCCGAAGTTCATTCTGCATAAGATAAGGACTTCCCCCAATCCCGACGGAGAGATGACCTTTCCCGAAAACTATGACGAGATGAAAAGCAAATGCGAGATCGTCAAAGATCTCGTTTATCCCTCTCAATATCCCTCAAACGCCTATAACGTCTATCTGCCTTCTAAGGCGGAAGAAAAAATCCCCCTCATTATCTGGGTTCACGGCGGCGGATTTATCGGCGGGACGAAGGACGGAGGCGAAAACGTCATGGTGGCTCTCTGTTCGGCGGGATATGCCGTTGCGAGCATCGATTACGCGGTCGCTCCCGAACATAAATATCCCACGGCAGTCCGACAGGTAAGCGAATTTGTCTCAAATCTGCCCGAATTGTTCAAAAAATACCCCGTCATCGACGAAAACAAAATTATTTTCGGCGGAGACTCTGCCGGAGCGCAAATAGCGGCGCAATACGTAACGACGCAAACCAATCCCGGCTTTGCAGAGGAAATGCACATTCCCGTCCTGTTGAACAAAAAAATCAAAGCGATTGTACTTATCTGCGGCCCCTTCAATCTCCCCGCCATCCGTGCTTATGCACAAAAAACGAATAAAATGTTCCGAAGATTGGTGGATATATGGGGTCGGGTGTACTTCGGGAAACTCTTTTGGTATAAAAATGCAGCCGCGCGTCAGACCGTCATTGCCGAACATCTCACAAAGGACTTTCCTCCTACCTTCCTGACGGACGGAAATAAGGGAAGTTTTGAAGCGCAAAACAGAAAACTGGCCCTCTCCTTAAAGGAATTGAATGTACCTGTGGAAGAAGTCTATTTCGATCTCGAAAAGGGAGAGGTCCCTCATGAATTTTTGTTCCACTTACACGAACAAAATTCTCTCTATTGCATGGAGAAGATTTTAGATTTTCTTCATCGTATCTGACATGCCCCGCATGTTCCGAAAATATGATAAGAGGAAAAGTCACAGAAGAAAACAACAAGCATGTACCCCATCGATGTATACAAATACTATCAAATCCCCCCTCAACCGTAACTATTACAGTCGAGGGGGGATTTGATTTCAAACCTTTTCAGTTTTTAATCTTTCGTTTTTTATTTTTCGGAACCCTTCCGATCGGATTTTTCTTTCTTTGCTTCGCCTTCGGGGAACACAATCTTGAAAATGGGGAAGAAGATGACCATGGAAATT
>ERZ1106930.25-NODE-25-length-115280-cov-22.541306_pt1 | contig 115280 bp, 105 predicted proteins | sample MGYA00403663_ERZ1106930 | MGnify/ENA primary metagenome ERZ1106930 (study PRJEB35170, sample SAMEA104062438) | human gut metagenome | biome: human gut; feature: human-associated habitat; material: faeces | place: Denmark | collected 2012-06-26 ... | reverse complement strand
ATATTATTTTCCATAATACAAAACTTTCTTTGCTATGCAGTTGTGAATCTTCGGTCTAACCCCGACGAAAGTCGGGACGCTGTATAAAAGAGGTTGCCTCTTTCGGTGACAGCTTATACATAATAGCACTTAGAAAAAATTATGTCAAGTGTTTTTTTTATCTTTTTTAAGATTTTTGAAATTTTTTTGAAACATTCGACAAAAAACACCATGAACGCATGATCTATTGCAGTTCTATATAATTATGGTCGCGCGAAGTCAAGAAACAAAAAGAATTACAGTAAAATCGCTCGACATTAGTTGAAACCGCACAAAGAAATTTATTGTTTCCAAGAGACAATCAATGACAGCCGCTGCAAGTGGAACAGTGTCCCGTACAGGACGAGGGCTTTTTCCCCGTCGAGGAATATACGGCACCCGAATAATCCCGAACCGTTTCTCCTCCGCAATCGGGACAAACCACTTTTTCGGTATGAGATTTTACCAACTCTTCAAACTTTTTTCCGCATTTGCTGCATTTATACTGTAAAATAGGCATCAGCCGCGTCTCCTTTTCTTTTTTACTTGTTTAGGGGTACGAATTTTCACCGAATCGGTCATTTTTACGAGCAGTACCGAACAGACCGCCGTAAGGACGACAGAAATGGCGAGAATTAACCAAAATTCCCACGCCGCGCCGTCTCCATGTACGCCCATACCGAAAGGAAGATCGACATTCATGCCGAGCAGGCCTGCGATGAGCGTCGGAATTGCCACCAAAATCGTGATGACGGTCAAACGCTTGACGACATTATTTACATTATTGGAAATAACGGAACTGAACGCATCCATGGTCGTTTTCAAAATATCTCGATAGATGCTACACATCTCTACGGCCTGACGAGTCTCAATGAGCACATCGTCGTACAAATCCTGATAATCGGGATTGGACTGAACGGGTTCCATGCGGGAAAGCCGACCGTATACGGAAGAATTCGCGCTCAGGGAAGTGGAGAAATACACAAGGGAGTCTTGCAGGCCCAAAAGCTCGATGAGTTCCTGATTTCGCATGGATTTATGAAGTTCTGCCTGCAAACGCAGGGATTTTTTATCGATTTGCTTCAACGAATAGGAAAAACGCTTGACGTTTTCCAGCATGAAATTAAGAATAAATCCCACGGGTTTGAGCGTGGAAATCCGACTCCGGTTAGAGCTGAAATTTGCAAGGACGGGATTCGGATTCAAAGATACCGTCACGATACATTTATTATTGTAAATAATGGCGACGGGAATGGTCGTATAGGAATCCCCTTCCTCCGTATCTACCATCATCGGGCTATCCACCACGTACATGGTAGCGCCCTCATCGGTATCTACCCGTGCGGATTCCTCTTCGTCCAATGCGGCTTTGAGCATTTCTTCGGGAATTCCGCTCAGTTCACAGATATCGTCCACTTCGTCGTCCGTGGGATTGACCATTTCCACCCAACAGCGCCTTTCAAAGGCGTCCGCAGGCACAATGCGCAGGTTTTCATCAGTTTTGTAAAATTTTATCATAATCGTACCGCCTCAAAAAATAAGTGTTCAAAGGCGTCTTTACGGCAATTTTCCGAAGGAAAATGCGTAAAAAAACGCACGGGAAAAACCGCCCGTGCGTCGTACTCTTTTCAATATCGAAGGTCAGTCAATAAACAAATCTTCTGTAAAATCGTACATATCGAGGCACAGCGGATCTCCTGAAATTGTGGTCTTGCTACTTCGGTTGTCAGGGACAGCGTCCATAATTGCTCCTTGTTTGGAAATATTCCGTCGGAAAATCAGAAAATATCCGATTATGCTTCCGACTTACTTCTATTCTATTATACGCCCCAAAACCTATTTTGGCAAGTATTTTTCCACAAAAATTTTTCAGATATTTTTCCGCCCGATTATATAACCGCCTTTCCGCTCAAAAACGAATCGAAAAAGCCTGCCACATCTACCCCCGATTTTTCAAAACAGCCTATCATATCCTCCGGTTCGGCTGTCTTGAACTTATAGCCGGAATAGTATCTCTTAAGTCCCGCAAAAAAGCGTTTGTCTCCGATGGACGTGCGCAGAGTATCGAATAAAATCGCACCTTTATCGTAAGCTATGCTGCGATATTCATATTCGCTCAGATAGTCTTTGAGCGAACGAGTCATACGCGTATCCGCGTCTCCGAATACTTGGCTGTAAACGTTATAATAGGAACGATATTCCGCCAAAGCGTCCGCAATGAGCTGTTCGCGCGTAAATCCGTAGTCGGGATGATTTTCAAAGAACAGCGCGGCGGAATATTCCGTCAATCCCTCGTCCTGCCATGCGTTTTCTACCTGATTGCTGCCTACGGCAACACACCACCATTGATGAGCAGTCTCATGTACGATCGTATACAAGCAGTTTTCTTCCGTCAGAGCGTCGCTGATAAGCACCAATCCCGGAAATTCCATTCCGCCGTAGCAGAACCCCGTCTGAACCACAGAATACGTTTCATAAGGGTACTTGCCGAATGTCGAGGAATAATAGGCGAGAGCCTCCTGCGCCGCCGCGAGGTGCGCCGCAGGTTTTTCGTCGTTGTAGTAATAATAGCGAATGTCTATCCCCTCCCATTTGCTTTCGGCCACCTCAAAGCAATCGGAGAGCACGATAGCGAAATCGCGGACGTTCGTCGCAGACATGACATATTCTTTTTTGCTTTCCAAGGTCCGTTCGGAAGTGATTTTTCCCGTCGCGGCGACGGTATAATCCTTGGGAACGGTCAACGTCACTTTATACGAAGCGCATTCGGAAAAGAAAGGATCGCCGTCGGAATAGTAAACGCACTCATAAAAACCGTCGTCGGTATAAGCGCAGAGAATGGGGAAGAAATTTCCGAGATTGACTGATTTTTGTCCCACACCGGTGCGGTGATTGATTTTTGCAAGCTTGGTCAGAAAACAAATATTCAAGTTTACTTTATCGCCCGGAAACAGAGATTCTTCGAGCGAAACACTGAGAATATTTTCGTCCTCACCCTTTATTTCCCAATTTTTTGCTCCGTCAACACTGGAAATCTCCATGCTCCCGTAACTTTTTCCCGCATAATAGGCAGAGGAGGAATAGACGGCGGACACCGGCTGATAAGCGGCGTCCTCGCGATAAGCGTTCGGATACAGGTTGAACTTCAGTTCGCTGATTTCGTTTGCCGTCGTATTTTTGTATTCCACTTTCATCATCGCGGTCAATGTAGCGGTTTCGGGAACATATTCGGCGGTAATCTCATATACGCACTCGCCGCTTTCGGAATCTTTACAGCCGACCGCTCCGATCATCAGAGCGACAAGGCTCACGGCGGAAAGCAAAAAACAAAGAATACGTTTCATAAAAAAATAACCCCTAAAAAGTATTAGCAGGTTATTTTATGCAAAAATAATTCGCTTTATGACTGTATAAAACGCCGGCCGCACCTCGCGGAAACGACCGGCTTGTTTTTTACTTTTCTTCAAAGGTGAGATATTTTGCGGGATCGACCGTCGCATTGTTTTCAAACACTTCGAAATGCAGGTGCGGGCCGTCCTTATATTCCTTGCCGTTCGCCTCCGCTACGGTCGCGATGACGTCGCCCTTCTTTACTTCGTCGCCGGCTTTCAGCCCTTCTTTCGCCTCTACATATTCGTAGACTGTCTTTATTCCGTCGCCGTGATCGATGATAATCTGCGTACCTACAAGGACGTCGGAAGTATAGATACTTTCGATTTTTCCCGAACGCGCCGCAAAGACTTCCGTACCCGCCGCCGCGGAAAAATCGACACCTGTATGTTCATAGTAGTTGTTCAGCGTCTGGTTATAATAGAAACCATATTCGTTGCTGATACTCACCACCTCCACGGGCATACCGAATTCCTCCGGTGTGTTGATGACATCTTGATCGTCATCTGACGATCCGCCTTGCGTCGTATCGCTGTGATTGAGCTGATTATCGCGGCTGGCCAAAGCCACCGAAGTAATGATTATCGCCGCCGCCAGAAGTACCGCCGCACATCCGAGAGCGATATACATATACAATTTTTTGTTTCTTACGCTCGTATGCGATTTACCGCTTTCGTTCTGTTCCTTCATTTTTGAAATCCTCCGAAAAATGTATTTTGTATGTAAATTGTTGCCCCCGATTTTGTATTTTATACTTAAAAATAAAAAATTTTTATCAGGGGAGAATTTTTTCTCTGTTCCATCGATTTGAAGGTTCTCTTTTCTCAATATCCTCCGAAGATAATCGGCGTCCCTAAAACGATGCTTTCTGTCCGTACGGCAATATGCAAATTTATTTTTTTCCCTCTAAGCACCACTCCGCCTTTCAACATGGGCGAATAACAATAATAAGAGACCGTTCCCGAAATCTCTTCGGCAAAGCACAGCTTTGCCCGATAACGATTAATAATCTTTTCGGCAATTTCTTTTCCTTCCGCGGATAAGCCTTTTCCTTCTTCCGTCAAACTGCCCTTTGCGCCGACATCGAGGTAGACGACGCTCTCGCCGTTCAAAGCCGCCAAATCGCAAAGTTCGAGAGTCTCTGATATCTCCGCCTGTGAAGACGGGGAATAAAGATAATAGGTGCTCCGTCCCCCCGAAAAAGCAGAAACATTCATGAGACAGACGGTCAGTCCGATAAACAGGGACGCCAGCAGAGCCGCCGCAGCTGAAAAAAACTGTTTTATGCCGAAGGCCATAAAAAATCCCTCCCGCAGGACCTTCAAGGTCTTGCGAAAGGGATTATTGACACCTTTTTCGGATTTTATAACTTATTTTTTATTTACTTGCGATTATCCGCCCGTTTGCAAGCAAATAGTAGTTTGGTCCGAAATAATGATATTCGTATCTGTATATGTACTCCACGCCGTTGAAAACCGCCGAAATATCCTTGCTCTTATATCCTCCGACCTTTTCGCAGGTATACACTTTTCCGTCGATGATGATTTTCGCTTTTCCCCAGACGAATGGAGAGGCTTTGACTTTTATCAGCGAATTGTTATATCTTGCCTCCAAAATAGCACGGCCTTTCGATGTATCTTCTTCGATAACGGGAGAGTCCAGCTTATCGTTCGTCGACGCAGCGGAATCGTTTCCGCCCGCGGCGGACGAGACATCGTTTTCTTTGCAGGAAACAACCACGCCGGAGTTCTCTTTATCGGAAGAAACACACGCCTCGCCGGAAGTTGCCATATCGGAAGCAACGGTTGATCCGACGGAGTTTCCCTCGCCTGAGGGAATAGAAGCTCCGTTCAAAGGAGTCCCCGTATGCGGGTCGATACTGTTTTCCAAGCGGTACGCCTCGTCTAATTGCGCCGCCGTCAAATTTACTCCCTGCGGGAAATGCTTTTGGAGTTCTCCCGACGATTTCACGCCCAAAATCAGATAATACATCATGAGCGCGTGAAAGAGGATATCCAACAATAACGAAAATGCGCCCTCTTTCATCGCTGAAATACAATCGACAATAAGCAGCACCGAATCCAAAAAAAACAATACCAAAAGGACGATTATCGCCCAGCGGTGTTTTTTGGAAAGCAGCCAAAAGACGAAAAACACGGCAAGAATGAGAAGTCCTATCGCAAAGCCTAAAGCCAAGAAGCTATTCCCGTATACTTCCTTCCTGACGACGCCCGCGACAAAGAACGAAGTGCTGCTGTAAATGCTGAAAAGGAAATATCTGTCCGCGAACAGCATGAACATATTGACGATCGTAAAAATTATGAACACCATAATGTTCATTCTTGCAATCTTATAATTTTTGATCTCTTTTGAAACCTTGATATACTCTTTATTATCCATTATTTTCCCTCACCTTTACTATTAAAATCCCGTCAGCGGCTCTCCGCCGAGCAAATGAATATGCAGATGCCGAACGGTCTGTCCTCCGTTTTCGCCTTGATTGATAATAATCCGGTACCCGTCTTGCAAGCCCAACGTATCCCGAAGTTCGGCGATTTTCAAAAAACAGCGTTTTAAGAGATCCGCACGATTCTCATCGAGTTGCGAAAGATACGCGAAATGTTCTTTCGGAATACAGAGATAATGCAGTTTCGCCTTAGGTTCGATGTCCTTGATGACGATGAGCTCCTCGTCCTCGTACACTTTCGCAGATGGAATTTCCCCGCGAATGATTTTGCAAAAGATACAGTTTTCCATTTCGTTACTCCTTGTTATTTTTTTATCGTCTTCCATACCATAGGTACGGTCGAATTCCTCTATGGCAACGGAAATTTTTCCGTGCAAAGACCTCTTTAACGCGATTCCGACAATTAAAGAAATCCCAATCATAAATACGGTTACAAATCCGATCGGCCAGCCATGCGAAGCAAAAACGAACGACAGGATAATTGTTCCCGTATCCATATATCTTTCAAAAATCCAAAATATCGATAAATCCAAAATCGCAAACGCCAATAAAAGTACGTTTCCCAAAATTGTCCGTTTAGAAATTTTCAAAAACATAAAGACGAGGCCCACGATCGCAACCGCAAAAAACAGCCACAAAAAATCGGGTAAAATATTTATTTTCCAAATACCCATTACGCACAGCGGCGGAATCGTGAAGCACAAAAAACTTACCGCAACGAGAAGCGCGTCAAAAACCTTTTCAAAAGAGTCAATGTTTATCCTCGCCGCCGTCAACAAAACGATTCCGAACAAAGTTGCCGCACAGCGTACCCAAACGATCATGCGGACAATTTTCCCGACGGTTACGCAAAAAACGAATCGTTTTCTCCGCCTTGTCCGTTCTTCTGTTTTCATCTGTATTTCCTCCCTATCCTTGAAACCTTTCCGACTATCTCGTTTTTTCAATGAAGCTTTCTATTTTATATTTTCTCCTGCACTTTTATTCTTTCTTATCGTAAACGTCGTCGAACTCTTCCGTCGTCTCCGGAATTTTTCCATACGGGTTTCTTTTCAATATAATCGCAAAAATCATATCGAGAAAGAGCATTATAAGCATCAATCCTCGAAAAATCGCCCCGAAAATCTCCACCCCGCCGGCGTCGATGAACCCCGAAAGCGCTCCTGTAATCCAATCCAATACAATAAAGGCAATCAAAGCCCCGACGGCAGAAGGTTCCCTTCCCGAAAGCAGGCAAAGCACGACAACGATGAAAAAGACCGACACCGCCCCTAAAAATCCTATCCCCGACGGATCGGACAAAAAGCACGCAGTCGATAAAAAGAAGGTAAAGGGAATAAGTCCTCCTATTTCAAAGCCATTTTCAAAAATCCTGAACAGAAAAACAAGTAAAATCGTTATTCCCGTCAGCGTAAGAAACGCAACGACCGTACCGAATGAGATCCATCTGATAACCGTATAAGTGTCCGTCAGCTTCCTGAGTTTATCCCACTCGTTCTCATTCAGCTTCGTTCTTCTCTCTTCGACATTTTGTTTTCTCATTGTTTTTCCTCCCCGCAGGCCGCCTTCAAGCCATCTCGGAAAAGACCTTCGACGCATACACGGGTAAGTCGTTTTTCCAATTTTTCGGGAATATAAAGACGAATGTAATTTTCCGAATATCCTTCCGTATATCCGTCCGAAAAACATTCGGGAACGATTTCCAGCGTCCTGCCGATAAATTTTTCCATATATTTTCGTTTTTCTTCCGTGCCTTTTTTGAGCAGCCTTTGCAGTCGCTCTTTTTTTACCGCCGCGGGAATATCCTCATATTTCTTCCACGCGTTCGTTCCCTCGCGCGGAGAATAGGGAAAGGCGTGAATCTGCGCAAACCCCGCTTCCTCCATGATGCGCAAGGAATCGAGAAAATCCTCCTCCGTTTCGGTGGGAAAGCCCACGATAATATCCGTCGTGATTGCGGCATCGGGAAAATACCGATAAATCAGAGCGCATTTTTCGAGATATTCGCCCCTCGTATAGTGACGGTTCATGCTTTTCAGCACCTTATCGGAACCGCTCTGCAACGACAAATGAAACTGCGGCGCAAATTTTTTTACCGCTTTTGCCGCCACCAAAAAGCGCTCCGTAATCAGACTCACCTCGATAGACCCCAATCTTATGCGCGTATCCGCGTCCTTCACGGCGAAAATCAAATCGGCGAGGTCGCGCCCTTTTTCGTCAAGGTAGGAAGAAATATCTATTCCCGTGACTACCGTCTCCTGTGCCGTGCTTTTCAAGATTTCCTCTGCGGCGCTCTCCAAAAGACGCGAACGGCTTCTCCCCCGCAGATACGGAATGACGCAATAGGAGCAAAAGCGATTGCACCCGTCTTGAATTTTCACAAAAGCGCGCGTTTTCAAACATTCGGGCAAGGGCATTTCGTCATAGATTTTATCTTCTTTGTCAATGTTTACCCCGAGCAATTCCCGCGAAAAACCCGACGCCGCAATTTCGAGAATTTTTCCCTTCCGTTTCGCTCCCGTCACGGAAATTACTTGTTCCCGCCTTGCAAACGGGGCGGGATTCTTCTCCGACGCACAGCCGCAGACCAATACTTTTGCCTGCGGATTGAATTTCAGCGCTTTGGAAATGGCCTGCCGACTCTTATGTTCCGCCTCCGCGGTCACCGCGCAGGTATTGACGATATACAGATCCGCAGGCTCCAATTCTCGCGAAACGGTATATCCGAGCTTCTCCAAGCCTCGGATTAAAGACCCGCTTTCCACGTCGTTGACTTTACATCCGAGCGTAAAAACGACCGCCTTCATTCCTTTCCTCCCCGCCGTCCGCCCAATTCTCCGAGCGAAAACATCACGACCGCCATCAAGGCCACGGCGGCGGTCTCCGCTCTGAGAATCCGCTTGCCGAGCGTAATGGAAGAAAATCCGTTTTCCTTTGCCAAAGCCGCCTCTTTCTCCGAAAATCCCCCCTCGCTGCCCACGATCAGAGCGCAGCCCCCTTTAAGAGTCGAAAGCTCCGCCTCACTGTCTTTTGCAAACTCGCAGGCAAACAGCTTATTTTCATACCCGTCCGCTTCTTTTAAGGCGCTTTGAAAATCCCCGCAATAGATAACGCGGGGAGCCACGGAGCGCAGACATTGTTTCGCCGCTTCCCTGGATACCTTATTCAGGCGTTCCAACTTATTTTCGTTCATGTAAGCGGAAGAATATTCCGACGAAAAAGCGACGATTTTCTTTACGCCCAGTTCCACCGCTTTCTGTACGATAAATTCATTTTTATCCGCGTTTTTCAGATACCCGAACAGGAGAGCGACGTCCGCAGTCGCTTCCCTGTCCCCTTCGTTCTCTCCGATAACGTGCAATTTCATGCAGCGTTTTTCCGCCGCCGCGATTACGGCGGAATACTCCTTTCCGCTATTGTCCAAAAGTACGACCTCGTCGCCCACGGACAGGCGGAGCACGTTTTTCGCATGCTCGAATTCCTCGCCCGAAAGGAGGGTTTCTTCCTCTATTTTTTCCACAAAAAATCTTTTGGGTCCGGACATATTAAGCCTCTTTATGTTTGAGGACGAGCGCGAACCATTCGCCCTTTCGCCGTTCGCGCACGACTTCCATGCCGACGGCGGCATAAGCGTCTTTGACCATGGCGAGACGACTTTCGATGATACCGCTTAAAATGAGCACGCCCTCTCGTTTAAGATTTTTGGGAATAGAGGGCGCGAGGAGCTTCAAAATCTCCCCCGTGATGTTCGCCATCATGACGTCGCCCTGAATTTCCGTATCGTCGAGCAGGTTGGAATGTGCGACGACCGTCTTATCTGCGGTACCGTTGAGCTCGCTGTTATGTGTGGCGCTGGTCACAGCGACGTAGTCGATGTCGGTGAGATAGGCTTTCTTTGCGCCCAATTTAATTGCGGAAATCCCGAGAATGCCGCTCCCGCATCCCACGTCGATACAGACGGAATCGGGGGTGATGTAGTCCTGCATGAGCTCCACGCACATGGAAGTCGTCTCGTGCTCTCCCGTTCCGAAAGCCATATTCGAATCGAGCAAAACGACTTTTTCCCCTTCCGCAGGAGTATAAGCTATCCATTCGGGCACGACTACGATTTTTCCGAGATGAATGGGGCGGAAGTGCTTTTTCCATACGTCTATCCAGTCGTCTCCGTCCACTTCGCGTTTGGTGTCCTCCAACGTTCCGAAGGGAATACACCCGCCGCTGCGTTCCTTGGCGGCAAAAATATCCCGCATGACGTCCGAACAGATTTTTTCCGCGATATCGACGGCGATATAACATTTTACCAATACGTCGCGCGGCTGCTTTTCCGTCAGTTCGTCGTCCATATAATCCCAATACATGGTATCTTTGCTCTTTTGAAGGGAAATAATGTCGTTGACGTCACAGATCGTCACGCCGTAATTTGTATAATTCCACATGACGTCGGCCACGATTTCGCTGGCTTCCGTCGTCGTATGCACGGTCAATTCTGTAAATTTCATGAAAAACCTCTTTACGTTAGTATTTATATTATATCATTAACGTTCGTATTTTTCAACCCTTCCGAAGAAAAATAATCATAAAAAATAGCTTCCGTCTTTTTGACGAAAGCTATTTTGCTTTTTTATTTCTGTATTTTTTCTGTCACAGTTTATTATCTTTCTCGGTCAATACGGTTTTTTCCCGTAAAAACTTTCGACATTGTCGGAAAATTTCTTCATTTTATCGTATTGTTTCAAATCGATATCCGAATCCATGGCTTCGATTTCCCTTTTCTGTTCCCTCGTAAGGCGGGTGGGAACTTCTATCAAAATACGGATAATGAGATTTCCCGTGCCGCCGCGGGCCGAACGGATACCTTTTCCTCGAACGGTGAATAACTGTCCGTTCTGAGTTCCTTCGGGAATTGTAAAATCAAAGGTATCGTCGATCGCGGGAACCTTTACCGTCCCGCCCAAAGCCGCCGTCTTGAAGGAAACGGGCAAATCCACTTGAAGGTCAAATCCGTTGCGGACGAAAATCTTATGCGGTTCTATCTTGAAGATGATGATGAGATCGCCCGGCTGACCGCCGCCCGCGGCGGCCTGACCGTAGCCCTTCTTTTTCATGTAACTGTTATTGTCCACGCCCGCGGGAATAGTGAGCGTGACCGTAGTTTCCTTTCTCACGAAGCCCTTGCCCTTACAGTCGGGACATTTATCCGTGATCACGCGCCCTGTCCCTCCGCAATCGGGGCAGACGCTCTGACGAATCGTGCGTCCGAACATAGTATTCTGAACGGTCTGAACGACACCCTTGCCGCCGCAACGCGAACAGGTGCTGTATGCTGTCCCCCCGCGCGCGCCGGTGCCTTTACAAGAGGAGCAAGGCTCGTTGCGCATATAGGAAAAAGTCTTGACACAACCCTTTGCGGCATCCATAAAGCTGAGCGTCATTTCGCGCTGAATATCTTCTCCGACACTCGACTGTGCCGTACGGGTTCCGCCGCCGAAGCCGCCGAAACCGCCACCGAAAATCGAGCTGAAAATATCCGAGAAATCTCCGAATCCGCCTTCAAAGCCGCCCATTCCTCCCATGCCGCCCATACCGGGATGTTCCAACTCATAATCGTAAGCAGCGCGCTTCTGTGCGTCGGAGAGAATCTCGTTCGCCTCGTTGATTTCCTTGAATTTTTCCGCAGCCGCGGCGTCTCCGGGATGAAGGTCGGGGTGATACTGCTTCGCCAGCTTTCTGTATGCCGATTTTATCTCATCCGAGCTCGCTTTTTTGCTCACGCCCAAAATGTCGTAATAGTTCTTTTTTGACTCTGCCATAATGTCAAACGTCCTTTAAAGTGTCTCTCTTAAATACGTCATACGGGTTTGGCTGTCCGCCAAACCCGATCTGCGCTTTTTCTTCCGACAGACTTCCGCCGAAAATTTTCCGGTCGGAATCCGTACTTCTTCGCTTACTGGTGGAATTCGGTGTCTCCGTTGTCGGGATTGGGATTTGCACCCGCTCCGGGAGCCGCGCCGCCGTTCGCCTGATACAGCTTTGCAAATACCGGCTGCACCGCGTTCATCAGCGTGTCGTAAGCCGCCTTGATGCGATCGTCGTCGTCCGATTCCAGCTCCTTCTTCGCCGCATCCACAGCCGCCTGCAAGGTCGATTTGTCGCTTTCGTCCAGCTTGTCGCCCGCTTCCTTCATCGTCTGCTCGACGGAGAAAATCATGCCGTCCAATTTATTCTTGTTGTCCACCTTCTCCTTTCTCTTCTTGTCCTCTTCGGCGAACTTTTCGGCGTCTTTCACAGCCTTGTCGATTTCTTCCTCGGACAGATTGGTGGAAGAAGTGATGGTTATATCCGTAGATTTGCCCGTGCCCTTATCCTGCGCAGTGACGTGCACGATACCGTTCGCGTCAATATCGAAAGTAACCTCGATCTGCGGAATTCCTCTCGGCGCGGGAGCGATGCCCGACAGCATGAAGTTGCCCAGCGTCTTGTTGTCTTTGCAGAACTCACGTTCGCCCTGCAAGACGTGAATATCCACGCTCGTCTGATTGTCCGCCGCAGTAGAGAACACCTGGCTCTTTTTGACGGGAATAGTCGTATTTCTGTCGATGATTCTCGTGAACACGCCGCCCAAGGTCTCGATACCGAGGGAAAGCGGAGTGACGTCAAGAAGAAGCACGTCCTTGACCTCGCCCGTCAGAACGCCGCCCTGCACGGCCGCGCCGATCGCGACGCATTCATCGGGATTGATTCCTTTGAAAGGCTCTTTGCCCGTAACTTCGCGCACCTTTTCGACAACCGCCGGCATACGGGTGGAACCGCCGACGAGAATGACTTTATCGATATCCTTATAGGTAAGGCCGGCGTCCTTCATGGCGAGACGCATGGGTTCTACCGTACGGTTGAGAAGCTCCGCCGTCATCGCCTCGAATTTCTGTTTGGTCAGGTTGACGTCGAGGTGCTGAGGACCGTCCGCACTCATGGAAATGAAGGGAAGATTGATGTTCGTGGAGCTCATGCCGGAAAGCTCTATCTTCGCCTTTTCGGCAGCCTCCTTCAATCTCTGCATGGCCATTTTGTCTTTGGAGAGGTCGATGCCGTGCGATTTCTTGAATTCCGCTACCAGATAGTCGATAATTTTATTATCCCAGTCGTCGCCGCCGAGCTTGGTGTCGCCGTTCGTCGCAAGCACTTCGAACACACCGTCCGAAATTTCGAGAATGGAGACGTCGAACGTACCGCCGCCGAGGTCGTAAATCATGACCTTGCCGCCCTTATCCTTGTCGAGCCCGTAAGCGAGCGCCGCCGCCGTGGGTTCGTTGATGATACGGAGCACGTTGAGTCCCGCGATTTTGCCTGCGTCTTTGGTTGCCTGACGCTGGCTGTCGGAGAAGTAAGCGGGGCAGGTGATGACCGCCTCCGTCACTTTCGTGCCGAGATATGCCTCCGCGTCCGCTTTGAGTTTAGAAAGAATCATTGCGGAAATCTCCTGCGGAGAATAGGATTTATCGTCGATTTTTACTTTATAGTCGGACCCCATATGTCTCTTGATAGAGATAACCGTCTTATCGGGGTTGGCGACCGCCTGACGCTTCGCCGCCTGCCCCACCACGCGGGAGCCGTCCTTTTGGAAAGATACGACGGAAGGGGTCGTTCTGGAACCTTCCGCATTGGTAATGACGACGGGTTCGCCGCCTTCCATAACCGCCACACATGAATTTGTTGTACCGAGGTCGATACCGATAACTTTTCCTGCCATAATAATCTGTTTCACTCCTTGCCGCTTCTTGCGGATAACCGAAGGAATTATTCCGTTCGGCGCGGCCCCTTGTAACTTTCTGCCGCTGTTTTTATTTACATTCTATATTTAACCCGCATTCGCCCCAATTAAACAAAAACAACAAAATTTTTCCGGCTTTTTTCCAAAGCGATTTTTCCCGAAAAAATCCGTCCGACTTTCGCCGGACGGACTCTTTGAAATTGTCAGCCTTCTATGCTGTACAAAGCCGCGATTACGGCCTGTTCGGCAAATCCGATCTGATGAATGCCCCAGATTTCGTTCTTATCCCAAGTGACCGTCCAGGTCGCCTGATAGGGACAGAGATTTGTTTCGGGATCGCGGTTCTGATACGCGGTCTTTACGTTGGTGTTAAAGGATTCGAGGTACTCGTCCGCAAGCTCCGGCTCATAATTCCTCAATTCGTAATACGCCTCGTGCAGAATCGCCGCAAACCACGGGTCTCCCTGATAATAGAACTTCATAACCCCGGGATCGACGAGATTGAACTGCTTCTTTGCAGCCGCCGCGGTTCCGAGCGCGTCGTCCATATATTCGGCTTTCTTATCCGCATCGTCCGTGCGCTCGTACATAATCAGGTCGGCGAGAATCATGCTGCCCGAATTATAGGCATAATGCACGCGGTTGATGTCCCCGTCCGAACGGGTTCCGTCTCCGTTGATAATCGTGTGGATACCGTTCCAATAATCGTAGGTATCGGGTTTATTCTGCATCTTCTTGCAGAAGTTGTAGAATTTCTCCGCCCAATCCATATAGAACTCTTTTTCTTCCTCCGTTTCCGCATAATCGGACAGCATCGCGTTGACCATAATTCCGCAGGCGTTCGCGCTGAGCCCCCTTTCGAGGTGTTGTTCGGTCGCGTTGTCGGAAAGTCCCGCTTCGCTCCAAACCAATCCGCCGAGCTCGTTATTCCAGCCCGAGAGCACCCAATTATTTACGCGAATCGCTTCTTCGAGATACCACTCCTCTCCGAAAATCTCGTACGCGCGGAGATAATTGCGCGCCACCCAGATATTGTCGTCGAAGAAACAGTCTCCGTATCCGCTGTACGGCGTATTACCGCGCGCGGAATGATATTTCACGGAATTTTCCGCCGCGTTGCTTTCGGGATTGCTCTGACGGAAATATTTGAAATTATTCAGCATTTTGCGATAGGTATCCTTCTGCTCCGCGTCGTCGGGATAGAGTTTGCACATGTAGTACTGCATGCCCACGCCGCTGAAATTCGTCCAAAGAAATCCCGATACCTCGCTGCCGTAATTCTCTTTCAGATTGATATACGCATCGTCTCCCTCTCCGCCTTCCACGCCGTACTGCTCGAAAATCGTGGCGACCATCGCTTTCGCGCGGGTCTCCTCCTCGGTGGGCCGCTCGACTGTCGGTTCGGACGAGGAAGAGTTTTCCGAACCGCCGTTCGACGAGCTCTCTCCTCCATTCCCGCCGCAGGCGGCAAACGCCGTCGCGGCCAATATCGCCGAAAGACAACACATGATCATTTTTTTCCAACCTTTCATACGTCTTCCTCCGATTATCCGTTAATTTTACGCTTTTTCGCAATCACTAAAACAACTCCCGCGACAAGAAGCGCCGAGCCCGCCGCCAAAGACATCGTGCTGCCGCAGCCGCCGTCGCCTTCGTTTTCGGACGAGCCGCTTCCGCCCGAAGAAGAATCACCGTCATCGTCCTTTTCGCCGGGATATTCCGTGCCGGGAATCTTGCTGCCGTCGAGATTGACAGGACCGCCGAGCTCGAAATCCCAATTTTTATCCGCGACCATACTGGCGGCATCGCCCATGACCGTCAGATAGCCGAGCTGGAAGTTCTGAATCTGAAGCGTTACTTCCTCTTCTCCTATCGTAATCGTCGTCTCGGTGAGATTTCCGCGGGGAGCGCCGTAAACGCTGTAATAGGTAGCCATATTGCTCATTACCGCGTCGGACATAAGATAAACGTTTCCGTCCTCGGGGTTGTACGCGAGCATCGCCGTAACGCCGTAATAGCAGATAGCGTTGCTGTCCGTCGCGTGCAGCCCGAGCTTGATCATGCCCTGCCCGTCCTTGAATTCGTTGGTTCCTTCCTCCTGTCCGCCTTCGGTGGCAGGCCATGCGCCGATCCCCTCTTTATTGGGCATGCCGAGCGCAATTCCCTGTTCCGTAAATTCCTTATAGGCAGCCTTGAATTTCGCAAGGAGATCCGCGGCACCGATATTATAGCTTTCGGGAATACGGATTGTAGAAGCGTCTATCGTAATGAAATCGGAAAGGTCGAAAACGGTACGGTTTCCGGAAGCGTCATAGTTTACGCCGGGGAGAACCATATCCTCTTCTTTTGCAGCGGAAAGCTCGATCGCGCCGTACAGGAAATTCTGATATTTCTTGCCGTTCGCCTCGAAAACCGCGCTCGTTGCGGGACCGAGAACCATTTCTCCCGTTACATCGTATTTTTTGTTGCCTTCGTTGAAGCGGACGGGCAGTTTATAAATCTCATAGGTATCGCTGTCGAGCACTACCGCCGTTAAAGGCGTTTTGGAAACGTCCACATAAATTTTGCTCGTCTTGTTGACGTCCTTTCCGTCTACCGTTTCCTTTGCGACAAAGGTTTGAGAAAGAATGGTTTCCGTTTCAAAATTCATATAATCGGCAGGATTGCCCATTTCCGTCGTCCAGACAGCTTTCGCGGCCTCCGCCACGGCGTCCGCCGTCACTCCCGAGGGAAGAGAAGCCGCAACGTCGTCCGTCATGTTTCCGACGGCGTCCTCGTTAAAATCGCTGACGATTTCGCCTGTGTCGGGGTCTACGTGGGAAGCGACGTAGAATTTTACTTCCTCGCCCTCCAAAACGGCTACGCCCTTCGTAAAGAGCTGATTGACGACTCCTTTTGTCGTCGTTTCTTCACCGACGGGGTTACCCCATTCCGTCGTCGCATTATAAGCGCTCAAAAATGTTTTAATTGTAAACATTTCTTTGCGGAGAGAATTATATACAACCTCGCCGCCATCTGCCGTCTTTTGTCTCCACTGGCTGTTATTCAAGTTGTTGATATTCCGCATCGGATTATAATTGACTTCCTTATCCGTATAATATTCCTTATACGCATTGACGAAATCCTCGATGGAAAGCCCCTCGATGACCTCAGCGGAAGCCGTATCCTGATAGACGGGAACGACCATATTTTCCGCAATGTCCTCTGCCGTCAAAGCAATCTCTTTGCCAGTCTCGTCCACATTTTTACCCGCGATAAACTGACTGCCCATGGAATATCCGAGTGTAAAGTTCTGATAGGTAGTCTCTCCGACTGTAAAATCATTTCCCTTGGGGTAACCCGCGATAGTAACTTGGTCTGTCCATCCGTTATTCATATTCACATAAGCGGCCGCCGCTTCTCCGCGGACGGTGAATGCCTCGTCCATGTGCGGATTATAGACGATAAACGCATATCCGGTTTTTCCCCAATTATTCCAGCCGCTGTATGAGCCGAGATCCATGTGTGCCGCCACAAAGTAGGTGTCATTGGCAGAGGGCCAGCCGTTTCCGAGAGGCGCGTTTACAACGACAAATTGGTCGGCAATTCCCTGCTCGGTCATTTCGTCCTTTACCCGCTTCGCTTCTTTTTCAAAAGCATTTTCGATGTTTTCCTGCGTGACGCCCGTGATATAGGTACGTCCGTTCAAAAAGCTGTAATCGAAAATCTTCTCCTCACCTTCGGCAAGAGAGACTACCGAGGAAACGCCGAGCGCCGACGCGCCGACGAATCCGGCCACCGCAAGAGTCAATAAGCCTCTTTTCATAGTTCTTTTCATCAAAAAATCCTCCGTTTATTGTTTTTTATGAGACGGGAGTTCCTCCCGTATTCATTTTGTTTTTTCCGTCAGCCTTTCAAGCCGCCGATTGCCACCCCGCTGATGAAATATTTCTGCATGATACAGAAGAATACGATGATGGGAATACTCATGAGCACGCTCATCGCCATCATGGGGCCGTATTGGAATTTTGTTTCCAGCGAATAGTTGCGAAGCGCCATGGTAAGGACGCTCTTTTCCTCGTGTCCCTGCAAAATGAGGTTTGGCCACATATACGAATTCCACACGCCTTGGAAGCAGAAGATTCCGAGCGTCAAAAGCGCGGGCACGATCATGGGAATGTAGATATTGAAGAATATCCTCAATTCCCCCGCCCCGTCCAGCCGAGCCGCCTCCGCGTATTCGCCGCTGACGGGAATGAGAAACTGCCGCATGAAGAAGATACCGTACACGCCCACCGTTCCGGGCAGGAGCACGCCGAGATAGGTGCCGATAAAGCCCGTTCCACCCTGTCCCAGAATGTTATTTCCGCCCACGAGCGGGAAGGAACGAAGGAGCAGGAAGGTGGGGACCGTCGTCGCTATTCCGGGAAGCATCATGGAAAGCATCATGATTTTGAAAATCGCGTTGCTTCCCTTGAAGCGGAGCTTCTCGAAGCCGTATGCCGCCATGGACGCAAAAATCAAGTTAGTCGCCACGTTGACTACGGTAAGCCCGACCGTATTGATAAAATATCGACCGATATCCACATTTTGGAAAACATTTTTGAAATGCTCGATCGTGACGTGCGAGGGCAGCCAGGAACGGTCGGTGTAAATAAATTCCGACTCGCGGAAAGCGATGAGAATAGACCAATAGAAAGGAGCGAGCGCCACGATTGCCAAAATCGCCATTACGATGAAAATGACGGTTTTGCCCGCGATTTTTTTCTGTCTGGGGGTAAGTGTGAGTTCCATTTTCCACCTCCGTCAATAAGCGCGGTCCTTGACGAATCGCTGTGTCAATACCGTAATAGCGGCAATGACGAGGAACAGGAGTACCGCCTGCGCCGACGCATAACCCATATTCGAATTGGTGCCGAAGGCGCGGTTATAAATTACAAACACGGGCGTCACGGTTGAATTTGCCGGTCCGCCGTCCGTCATCATCAGCACTTGGTCATAGAGCTGGAATGCGCCGATGATGCTCATGGTCACGATAAAGAAGGTAGTCGGGAGCAGCAGAGGCAGCGTTATCCTGAAAAACATGCGCACCTTGCTCGCACCGTCTATGGTCGCGGCCTCGTACAATTCGGGAGAAATGCCGTTGAGGGCCGCGGCATAAATAATCATATTTCCGCCGATTCCCTGCCACATGGCGAGAATGACAATCGTGAGCATCGCCGTCTTTGAAGATTCCAGCCACTGCGGGCCCTCTATGCCGAACACGCGCAGAAAGGAATTGACAATGCCGATGTCGGGGTTAAATACCAAACGGAACACGGTCGCCGCAGCTACCGCACTGGTGAGACCGGGCAGATAATAAATCGCGCGGAAAACCTTATTTCCCTTTACCTTTGTATTGATGAGAAGCGCGTATAAAAGGGGCAGAATCACCGACAGAGGAATAGCGAACAGCGCATACCACGCCACATTCAAAAAGGATTTCCCGAAAATGCTGTCGAGCGTGAAAATATTGATAAAATTCTGTACGCCGACGAAGGTGATTTCCCCGATTCCGTCATAGCTCGTGAATGCCAAAACCATCGCCATCAGAATGGGCACGAGTACAAAGACGGTGAAGAACAGGAGCGCGGGCAGTACGAAGAAAAAGCCCTTCAAAGCCAGCTTCCCCTGCATGGTCAGCTTCTTTTTTGCCGTAACGTTTGTCATGGACGGCCTCCTTTTATAACATGGCTTCCAGCTGGAACTGCGAATCGCCCTTCTCCTTGATTTGTTTCAACGCCGCGTCCGCATCTTTAATGGAGCCGGAGCCCGTGCGGATATATTCGCGCAAGGAATCTATAGTACCGAATATCCAGGTCGTCTCTACGTTGGAATATCCCTTTGCGATCGGTCTGACGTCGCAGGCGGGAAGCATTTCCTTCATCGTGGAAAGCACTTGACTTTCCTGCACAAATTCCGCTGACTGTAATGAGGTCTTTGCCGGCAGCAGGCTATAAAGCTCGCAATATTTTTCGAGGTTCTCGTCGGAGAGCCACCACTCCATGACCGAAAATCCCTTGTCGATGTCCTTGGACTTGGGAATCGCCAGCGAGTAGCCGCCCAGCATGCCGCTCACCGCGCCTTCCGTCTCGCTCTTGGCGGGATAGCCGACGAAATTCAAATTCATCTTCTTGCCGCTCAGCGTCTCCACCGTCCTGTCGTAATTGCTGGGACCGAATTTCATCGCTACCTTGCCCTCGATAAATTTATCGTCGGTATGATAATCGGTCGGGCAGCCCGTAATCGTCATCAGTTCGATAAACAGATTCATCACGGATTCCGCATCCGTGTAGGATTTTGAGGATTTATCCGAAATATCGATGTTGATTTTCGGAATCGTCCCGCTGGTATCGACCAGCTGTCCGCCCGCGGAAAGCATAAAGCCATAAAACTGACCGCGAAGATTGTATGCGTCCAGTCCGACGATGGTATCATTTCCGCTGCCGCTCGTAAGCGCCGTCGTCGAAACAATCAGCTCGTCCCAGGTAGAGGGAATCTGTTCCTCTGAAACGAGGTCCATATTACTCCACAAGCCCCACGCATCGAGGTCGGTAGGGACTCCGTAGACGCCGCCCGAAATTTCCAGCTCGCGACGCGCGGCTTCGTTGTAGTCGGAAAGCTCAATCGTCTCGCTCGCCTCTATCTTGTCAGACAAATCGTGTAACAGATTTTTCTTGGAAATCGTCTCCCAGCGAGGCCAAATCACGAGGTCGGGAGCCGTTCCGCCCAAAGAAGCGGACGCGAGGGACTCGGATACGCTGTCCTGCATCTTATAGGTCATCGTATAGCCAAGGTCGTTGTTTTCGTTGAAATATTTCACGAATTCGTCCATGACCGCTTTATCCGACCCCGTCGCTTCGCACCATACGACAATTTCGTTGCCCTTGTTTCCGCCGCAGGCCGAAAGCCCGAAAAGAGCTCCGGCCGATACCGTCAGCGCAAGTGCCGTTGCAAATAATTTTTTCATTTCATCCTTCCTCCAATTAAGTTTTATTTCTTTACGCAGTTGCTTACAACTGCGTAAAAAGGACGTCCTTTTTACGCAGTTGCTTACAACTGCGTAAAAAGGACGTCCTTTTTACAAAATTTTGAGTTTTCAATCTTTATTCAGCCGCGCACGTTGGCCTTGACGATAACGACTTCTTCGTCGAGAGGCCGCACGGTATATTCCTTTACGCTTTCGGGAATGATAAACGTTTCCGCATAATGTACTTCAAACGGCTCAAACGCGCCCGTCGGACTTTCGATAATCGCTCCTCTGCCGTCCACGACGTTCGCCTGAACGACGGAACCGTCCGTCTTCATGCGTTCCGTTCTACGGATATGGCAGCGGCGGGTCTCGATAAATTCCCGCTCGTGCAGGCCGGTATGCTCTTCGAGGTAGTCGTCCCGCTTTTCCACCGTTTCAAAGCGGTTGACGAGATTTTCCATTACCCAAGGCGTATCGCGGTACCATTGAATGACGTGCCGTCCGTGATTGATATGCACGGGGCGGGGCAAGCCGTCCAATCCGAGACGGGACCAATCCCACAGCTTAAAGGTAAAAATATACGGCGTCGCACTGATTTCGAGAACCATGGTGTCCGCCCCCGAACAGTGTACCGTACCCGCGGGAATAAGGAAATGGTCGTGCTTTTTCGCGGGAAGTTTATTCACATACTTTTCGGCGTGAAAAATCATTTCGCCCCTTTGCGCCGCTTCCAGATCGGCCAGCATGGCATCTTTGTCCACTCCCTCTTTGAGCCCCAGATATACATAGGCATCGTCCGCACAGTCGAGTATGTAATAGCTCTCGTCCTGCGTGTAATGCATGCCGAAGGTATTCTGAATATATTCCGTCAGGGGGTGAACTTGCAGAGAGAGATTTTGTCCGCCCATCGTATCGAGGAAATCGAAACGAATGGGATATTCGTCCCCGAACCGCGCATGTACCTTTTCTCCCAAAAGAAGTCGCGGGCGATAAAACACCACGTCTATGGAGGGAACCTCTATTCTCACGTTCCCGAAACGCATATAAATACTGTTTTCTTCGGGAACTCCGTCAAACGCCCAGGCATAGTTTGTCTCCGAACGGTCCAAGTCACACACTTCCTTCATCCACTGACCGCCCCAGACCTCGGGCGCAAAATAGGGAACCAGACGGAACGGACGGCTTGCAAATGTTTCGAGCCCCTTGCGCCAGCCGTCGCCGCTCACCATTTTCGGGCACCCCGCCACATTTGTATCGAGCAGGTAGTCCGCCCTTTCCAGCATTTCGCGCTTGTGGCGGTCCGCCATGCGCCATTCTACGAAAAAACCCTGTTTGAACTTAGCGAGTTTATTGGCGGAAGCGTTGTCCGTCTTCCAATTGGGAGCGCCCTTTTTGAAGCGGCACTGAATCTCCCAGCGGGCCAAATCGAGATAGACGTACAAATCCCCCTCCGCGACGAGCGAAGCGCCCACGCCGATGACGCAGACGAGCCCCTTTGCGGCCTCTATCTCGCCTTTGAGCGCCGTCGCCTTGTTTTCGTCCAAAATGTCGGCAAGTTTCAGGGTATTCATGATTCCGAAAACTCTGTCGTCCGTGACGAAGGGGCGGATTTTTGCGTTATAAGCCTCGTCGCTCATCATCGCCTTATCCGAATCAAACCATTTTGCGTTCAGGAAGGAAAGCCCCTCTTTGACCTCGTTTTGCTCCACTTCGGTGTAGCAGTCAAAGACGATGACGAAACGCTTTTTCCCTGCGGCGCGGCGGAGCAATTCCTCTCCGACCGCCCGATAGCCCTCCCATGCCTCGTAGCCCCGTATATTGAGTTCGGGGTATTTATCGTAATTTCCGTAGCCTTTCATGTTTACTCCTCCGAATAACTCTTTGATTTTCCGCTTTTAACGGAGCGAAGCCGCTCCGATAATTCCCGCCGAGTTGCCGAGCTGAGCGGCGAACGCTTTGACCGGCGCATAATTTTCCCCGTATACCTCTCTCCGCAAAGTTTCGTTGACCGCGGGCAGGAACAAATCCGCCGAGGCGGAAATTCCGCCGCCGATGACGAAACATTCGGGGCGCAGGATATTCGCCAGACTGACGAGCGCCGTGCCGAGGTCGTCGGCAAATTCGTCCACGATTTCCCGCGCCTTGGGGTGATTCGCCCGCGCGGCGTCGAATACGTCCTTTGCCGTCGTTCCTTCGCCGAGCGCGAGTTGTGCCCGCTTTGCGATCGCTGTCGCCGAGCAATACGCTTCCAGACAGCCCTTTCGGCCGCAGTTGCACGGCCTGCCGTCGGGATGGAGCGTCATGTGTCCGAAAATCCCCGCCGCGTCCGCGTGTACGGAGCCGCCTTCCAGCCTGCCGTCGACGACGAAACAGCCTCCCACTCCCGTGCCGAGGGTGAGCATCGCCACTCTCTTACAGCCCTTTCCGACGCCGTATAGCGCTTCTCCTAACGCCGCGCACTTCGCGTCGTTGGCAATCAGGGCGGGAACGCCCAGATTTCTGCCGATGTCGTCGCGGAGCGGGGCGTCGCTCCAACGGATGTTATTGGAAAAACAAACTTTTCCCGTCACCGAGTCCACCAGCCCCGGCGAGCCGATTCCTATTTTTCTGATGCGGTGCCCCGCGACCAGCTTTTTCGCCGTTTCCGTAAGGTCGCGCACGATTCCCTCGTAATCGCTGTCCGCGCGCGTCGCTACCGACGCCGAGGCCAGAATGATTCCGTCCTCCACCACGCCGAGCTTTGCCGACGTGCCGCCTAAATCGATACCCAAAGATTTCACTCTTTCTCTCCTTCAAAGGCGTAAAACGTCAAAACGCCTTCGTTTATTCCTTCCGCTTCGCGGAATATCTGTTCGGGGTCCGTCGTCCCCGTCGTCTGCAACGTATAACGGAACTGATAGAAGCCCGCAAGGCTAGCCTTGAAATTGGTCTCCCAGAAATTATTCATTACCCAAGCATGCAGTTCGTCTGTATTGGGGCTTCCTTCGCCCATCAATTTGATGGGATGCGCTTCCAGCGTTCCCATCGTCATCAGGGGAGCATCCTGCGCCGCAAGAATAACCGCTCCGTCCTTTCCCGCAAACGCCGCTCCGTTTTGCACCGCGTAAAAATCCACGCAGGTACCGGGAAGCTGGTCGATTCTCGGACGGAATACCGCGCCCGCCTTATCCATGTAGACCGTATCCCCGTCCTTCGCAAACGGCAGGGACAGATACAGATTTTCCGGTTCCCAAACGCTATCCTTATGCAGGCGCAAATCCACGGTGATTCGCGGCATCAGTTTATGCGCGGTGAGAATAACGCTGCATTCCTGCGTTCCTTCCAAACGGTATTTGAGCTCTACACGGCCGTACAGCGTTCCGTTTTCCAAAACCTTGATGTCGATAAGCTCCCCGAAATCCCGCCGAGTGCGTACCGCTTTGCGGTTGCGTCCCATATTCCTGCGTACCCAGAGATAATCCTCCGTCAAATCGCGGGGAGTCACTTCGTAAACGGGACGGAAAGCGGTTTCTCCTTCGCGGAGGAGCTCCTTTCCCTTCTTTTTGTCATAAATGCGCGTCACGCCGCAGGGACGGCTCATTTCTATGCGGAAATATTCGTTCTCGATTGCGTCCGTATAGATATACTCGCCTGGCGTTTCATGGAGCACGTGCGAAAGATCCGCGATTCCCTCTATTCCGCAACGGGCGCAGAGTCCCGCGCTCCCGATTGCGGGCGCGGGCTTCTCTTTCAGGCAGAAGGTACGCACCTGCTTCGGAGCGAGTTTTACGAAAATGCACATTTCGGGCCCCCTCGAATAGCGGCTGATTTGGAAGGGAACACTCTCCCCCGTGGCTTCGTCCACGACGTCGAAATGCTCGTGCCCGTAAAAATGTTCGAGATCCTGCACCAGCATGTCGCAAACCTCAAAATCATGCGGATTTGCGGCGCGGAATTTAAGCTCCCGATGCAGGGAAACGGGCGTTTCGCCCAGATGACGGCGGATTTTCTCGCAGGCAATCGTCGCGGACTCGTTCGCTTTCAGGGCGAACAGCCGCTTCCATTGGTCGAGATTGTTCACCTGCGGATGATACGGCTCCGTAATCGACGAAGAGTAGCCCCACGTATGTTCCGCATAAAACATCAGATTATACAGTGCGGAACGATAGTTGTCTTTCCCACCGATTGTTCCGTCGGAGTCCATCTTTCTCGCCACGTCGTACATGCGCGACGCCGCTCGATAGTGCATAGTATCCGCGGGCGTGGAGCCCACTCCGTCCGCCCACCAATCCGTCCAGTCCCCCGCGTATTCGGGCAGATTTTCTATCTTCTCCACCCGCGCGAAAAATTCGTCCAGCGTCGCAAGTTTTAATTCTATTTCCTCGTGCTCCGCGTTATATTTATCGATAAATTCCAATACTTTCAGGGACGCGGGTGAATTGTCCGTCATGTTCCCGCTGACCGAAACGGGAATGAAATCGTATTCGTAGCCCTGCGCTAAATCCGTATCCACAAACGCCTGAATCCGCTTGCACGCCTTTTCGTAAGGCGTGAGCCCCGCAAACGTCAGTCCGTCCTGCAAGGTGTACTCAAATTCCGACGCCTGCGCGATTCCGAGCTCGTTTCCGAAAAGGTAATGTTCCCCGTTCCAGACCAAAAGGGAATTTCCCTTGGGCGTGCGCCAGCGGAAAGGCACCTGCTTGCGGAATAAGGGATGGTACCCGTGATGCGTATGGATACAGGAAAGAAGCCCCCTGACGCCGTGATTATACAGCGCGTCCGCAAATCCCCAGCCGTAGCCGTTGATATCCGCCGTCATCGCATAATGATAGGCAAGACCGTATTCCTTCAACTCCGCCACGCATGCATCCATCGTCTCGTTGAGCACTCGTTCGCTCGCAAGGTCGGTCAAATTGAGATAGCTACCCGAAAGGCCGATATTTCCCGACTTTACGAATTTCACGAAGTCCTTCTTCTCCTCCGCGGCAGCTTCCGCCAAAAATTGCTGAACGCACCAATAACTTTCGCAATTCCATTTGAACCGCGGCTGCTTCTTGATGAGCTCGATTACCTCCCGAATAAAGCCCACGTGATGCGCCTTCATCTTTTCCTGCGTATCGGTATACCCTACGTCCGTATGAGAATGGTGAATTACGTAAATGGTCATCTTCTTCATAAATCAAAACCTCTTTCCTTATAAAAAGATATGCTTTTTTCGGAATTTTCTTCCGTTTAAGACAATTTTTCTATTAAATGACAGATAATTTTCATTTTTTATATACTTTAATGACTAATTTCATGACAAGTATAGCACATCTTTTTTCTCTTGTCAATACCTGATTGCAAATTTTCACAATTATTTTTTCGATTTGAAAAAAGACTGTCATTTATCTGACAAATTTCAAGAGATGTCTTGACAAAAAACCGAAAATGTGGTATATTTGATAAGGAAAATATCATAAAATTTATTTTCGGACGGGGTATTTATGGCAGAAAGCGTCTTTGACAGAATCGCGTTGCTCCGACAGCGCACCACCAAACAGGAACGCGCGATCATCGACTGTCTCAGCAATAACAACATTACCAATTTAAGCTATCTTTCCATTACGGAGTTTGCGAGCCTTGCCAACGTGGCGGAATCCACGCTGTTGAGATTTTGCCGCAAGCTCGGGTTGAGAGGATATTCCGAATTCCGCATGCTGTTGGCGCAGAGCAACAGCAACGAATATACGGGCGATGCGGAAGATTTTGCATTCACGATTATGAACAGCATGACGACGGCGCTCCATTCGACTTATGAGCTTTTAGACCATGCAGACGTAGAAAAGGCTGTGGATATCCTCTTAAAGGCGAAGCGCGTGTATTGCTTCGGGAGCGGAAATTCGGGCGTTGCCGCGGAAGAAATGAGAAATAAATTCCTCCGCTTCGGAATCCACGTCTACCATTTGAGCGACAGTCATTTTCAGACGATTGCAACCTCCACGCTCACGGAAGAAGACGCTTTGGTACTCTTTTCCGTCAGCGGAAGCACAAAGGATATGATAGGAATCGCACAGTCCGCGCGGAGAAACGGGACAAAGCTCGTCATCATTACCAATTACCTCCGTTCTCCCTTGGGCTCTTATGCGGATATTCCTTTATATGTCGTGGCGAAAAATACTCCTTTGGACGGCGGCTCCCTCGTCGCCAAAATCAGTCAGTTATACGTCATCGACGTCTTGGCCGCCGCCGTATTCAAACGCACGGAGAAAGAATCTCAGCGAAATATCGAACGCACCGCGATTGCCGTCCTCGACAAAGAAATCTGAGCGCACCGCGATTGCCGCCCCGATAAAAAAATTTGAATACGCCGAAACGAGCAGAATCCCCCCGAACCCCCTTTCGTAAGAAAAATCATGGAGCGGAACCTTCAAAAGCTCCCCTCTCGAAAGCCCCCCTAATAAATTCTTCCGCCTAAATTCAAAAAGATTTGCTCTTCGCCGCTCGTTGACAAATCTTTTTATTTTTGTTATAATGGTTGCGACCGCAACAATTTCTAAAAAAGGAGAACACGATGCCGACATTCATGAGACAAATCAATGTTATCAGCCGATGCGGAGCACTGTACCGAACGGAAAAATTAAAAGAAGTACAGCTCGGCGCCCCCCACCATAGTTATATTATAAATGTATGTAATTATCCGGGAACCTCACAGGAACAGTTGGCAAAGCATATTTGCGTAGACAAGAGCAACGTGGCGAGACAGCTCGCCTATCTAGAAAAGGAGGGCTTTGTAGAGCGCAGGCAAAGCCCGTCCGACGGGAGAGTAATCCTCGTCTATCCCACGCAAAAGGCGTTTGACGTGTTACCGGAAGTAAAAAGAGTAACCGCCTTTTGGAACGAATACATTACGCAGGATCTCACGAAAGAGGAAAAAGAGAGTCTGTCGGGCGTTCTGGAAAAAATCGTCTGCCGCGCCCGCAGCTATTTCGAGGAAAGCGGGGAGGAAAAATGAAATTTCTTTTTCGGTACATAAAACCCTTTACCAAAATCATGTTGGTGGGCTTTCTCATAAAATGCACGGGGACGCTGATCGAGCTGGCTCTCCCCTACATTCTCAGTCATATTCTCGACGACGTGGTGCCGAACGACGGACGCTTGTCCATGATCATTCTGTGGGGCGGGGGTATGATTGCCTGTTCGTTAATTGCGCTCGTCTGCAACGTCAAAGCAAACCGAATGGCCTCCAAGGTTGCGCGCGACTGCACAGAGCAAATCCGTCACGACCTCTTTTACCGTACCATGACTCTTTCGGGGAGACAAATAGATGCTTTTACCGTTCCGTCGCTGGAATCGCGCATTACGACGGACACCTATAACGTTCAGGATTTTATCGGAAAAATCCAACGCCTGGGCGTAAGGGCGCCCCTGCTTTTGCTCGGCGGAATTATCGTGACGCTGGTCATGGACCCTTTTCTCTCCCTCGTCATGCTGGCGGTGCTTCCCGTCATTTTTGCGGTGGTGTATTTCGTTTCCCTTTGGGGAGTGCGGCTTTATAAAAACGTTCAGAAATCGGTGGACGGCATGATCCGCGTCGTGAGAGAGGATTCCCAAGGGATTCGGGTCATCAAAGCCCTGTCCCGCGTGGAACGCGAACATCAGCGCTACGACAAGGTGAATAAAAAGCTCGTTTCGGACGAAAAAAAGGCGAATCTCACGCTCGGATTCGTCAATCCCGTCATGAACCTTTTAATGAATCTCGGAATTACGTTCGTCGTACTGCTCGGCGCCTATCGCGTGATGGGAAGAAAGACCGACCCCGGAGTAATTATCGCCTTTACGCAGTATTTCACCATGATTTCCACGGCTACGCTCTCTATCACCCGCATTTTTATGATGTATACGAGAAGCACGGCCTCCGCGGCGAGAATCCAACAGGTTGTGGACGCGCCGAGGGAATTGACGGCGCTATCCGAAGCGGATTATCCGATTAAAGAAGAAAACGGGTATATCGTATTCGAAAACGTATCTTTTTCCTACGGAGGAAAGGGCAATCACCTCAAAAACATCTCTTTTTCTCTGCCGCGGGGTCAGACGCTGGGCATTATCGGAGGAACGGGAAGCGGAAAAACGACGCTCATCAACCTTTTGATGCGGATTTACGATATAAATTCCGGCTCGATACGAATCGGGGGACGAGATATTCGTACCTTTGAAGGCGGGGAACTGCATCGAAAATTCGGCATCGCCATGCAGAATGATTTTCTGTATTCGGACACCATAGAGGAAAATATCCGTTTCGGCAGGGAATTATCTCACGAAGACATCGTCCGCGCGGCAAAAATCGCGCAGGCGGACGAATTTATTTCCGCCTCCTCCGACGGATATTCCCGCATTCTCTCTCCCAAAGCGACAAATCTTTCGGGCGGGCAGAAGCAGAGGCTTCTGATTGCAAGAGCTTTGGCGTCAAGGCCGCAGATCCTCATTTTGGACGACTCTTCCTCCGCCCTCGATTACCGCACCGATTCCAACCTTCGCGCTGCCATCGCGCAAAATCTCGAAAATACCACGCTCATCGTCGTGGCGCAGAGAGTCAGCTCCGTCATGAACTGCGACCTCATTTTGGTGTTGGACGAAGGCGAAATCATCGGCATGGGAAAACATGCACAGCTTTTGGAGAATTGTCCCGTATATCGGGAAATCAGCAATTCGCAGATGGGAGGGAGCTTCGTTGAATAAAATCATTCGTTCGCACAAAGGAGAAACTTCATTGAAGAAAGCCATTCGTTCCCAAAAACCGAAAAACGGCCGTGTATTTCTCCGCCTTCTCGGATATATGCTCAAATTCTGGCCCCTGACTTTGACGGGAATCGCCTTTTCTCTCCTGTCAAACTATCTCGCTCTGCTCGGCCCCCGTTATCTCGGCGCGGCAATCGACGCCATCTCGGATAAGAACGGCGTACAGATGGACGTCGTAATGTTCAATTTTTGGCGCATGCTGCTCTGCTACGTCATCTCGGCTGTCCTCGCCTATCTCCTCACCGTGGTCATGGTTCATCTCAGTCAGAAAATCACCTATCGAATGAGGAAACAGCTCTTTGAAAATCTCACCGTCCTGCCCGTCTCCTATTTCGATACGCACACCACGGGAGACATCATCAGTCGTATTTCCTACGACATCGATACGGTCAATGCCACGCTGTCCACCGACCTCGTTCAAGTGCTCACCAGCATCTATTCCGTCCTCGGTTCGCTGTATTTCATGTTCGTCATTTCAAAGCCCCTTATTCTCATCTTTGCAGTCACCGTACCCATTTCCGTCATTTTCACCAAAATCAAGGCGAAAAAAATCCAGCCGCTCTTCCGGAAACGGTCGAGAAAGCTGGGAGAAATGAACGGTTTTGCCGAAGAAATGCTGTCGGGAGCAAAGACGATCAACGCCTACGATCAAGCGGAAAACGTCACCGCGAAATTCGACGAACGAAACAGAGCCGCCGTGGATTCCTACTACGACGCGGAATATTACGGAGCCATGATAGGCCCTTCCGTCAACTTTATCAATAACCTTTCCCTCTCCCTCATTATGATTTTCGGCGGAGTTCTCTACCTGCTTTCCCAAAACGGCACCGTGGCCGCGGGAACGATATGGTTTATCACGCTGGGCGGAGTTACGCAGTTCGTCATGTATTCGAGAAAGTTTTCGGGTCCGATCAATGAATTTGCCAATATCGTCAGCGAATTTCAATCCGCCTTTACCGCCGCCGAGCGAATTTTCCGCATCATCGACGAAAAACCCGAACCCGCCGACAAAAAAAACGCCGTAAAAATTTCCGATGCCGCGGGAGATGTGGAACTCAAAGACGTCGAATTCGGATACCTGCCCGAAAAAATCGTCCTGCACGATCTTTCCCTTCACGCAAAGCCCGGACAGACGGTCGCCATCGTCGGGCCGACAGGTGCGGGCAAGACGACCATTATCAACCTTTTGATGCGCTTTTACGACGTAAATTCGGGAGAAATTTTCGTGGATAAAAACGAAATCCGAGATATTGTGCGGGACAGTCTCCGAAACAATTATACCATGGTTCTCCAAGACACCTGGCTGTTTTACGGAACGATCCGCGAAAACATCACTTACGGCAGGGACGACGCTACCTTTGAAGACGTCGTCGCCGCCGCAAAGGCCGCAAAAATTCATTCCTACATCGAACGGCTTCCAGACGGTTACGATACCTTGCTCTCCGATGACGGCGTCAATATCTCCAAAGGGCAAAAACAACTCATCACCATCGCGAGAGCAATGCTCCCCAAAAGCAAAATGCTCATTCTCGACGAGGCGACCTCCAACGTCGATTCCCGCACGGAAATTCAGATCCAGGACGCCATGTCCGAACTGATGAAGGGCAGAACCTGTTTCGTCATCGCACACCGCTTATCTACGATTCAAAACGCCGACGTTATTCTCGTCGTAAAGGACGGCAATGTAATAGAACAGGGAAACCACGAAGAGCTCCTTCGGCAAAACGGATTTTATTCCGCTCTCTATAATTCGCAATTCTCCTGACAACCACTAAATTTTATAAAACTTACTTCTATGAAGGAGCCGAATGTAAAGCATTCGGCTCCTCCTATTTTTCCAAAAAAAAGAACGACGCACGAGAAATTGCTTTCCCGTGTATCGTTCCTTAAACCAATGATTTTTTTGTGTGCGCCGCTCAAATTGTTTCGGGGAGTCCTTCTCTTACTCCCGAAAAAATGTTTCTGACTGTATTATATCAGGTCTTTTGACTTATGTCAAGCCAAAAAAGCCAAAATTTGGTAAAATGGTAAATGGGTAAGTATAAACTTGTGCTTTTGAGCAGAAAAAAGTTTTTATCCGTTTGCGAATGATGACATACAGTGAAATTATCAAACAACTGATGATCGAGCGGGATTTGAGCCAAGAAAAATTAGCGCGGATTCTCAGTGTCAATCAAACCACGGTAGGACAATGGCTGAACGGGAAGAAAAAGCCATCCTACGACAATATTCTGGCGTTTTATACGCATTTCGGCATTACGCCAAACGAATTTTTCGGAATTGACGAAGGCTGAAAGCGCGAAACACGCCGGAATTTTCGCATGCAATCATGTTTTCGACAAACAAACCCCTGTCCTTTATTTCATAGGGTAAAAGCAAGGATAATCAAACAGTCCTTGCTTTTTTATTTTGTTTATGATATAATACAACTATAATAAGCAGTAATTTAACGGAGATTCTTAATGATATTTCATTCATTCAAAAATCAAAATGCAAGAAGGACGTTTGGCGGTTCTGCATTTATAGAAATACAGTATTGTACTCAAAAATCGGGAACTGAACTTAAAAAAATTGTTAATACGTCTAGACACTGGATAGACAATTCTCTTTATATTTATTTTGATGATATTGACTCTTTCTTTGCTAATTATAAAAAGATATTTTACGAGGGAACTTATCAAAATTTACATAGCGGAGAAGTTGATATTTTTGGAATAAATTATTATTCATCTGAGCAATTAAAAAATATTTTATTTAAAATCGAAGAGCAAAAACCATTAGATTATATGGTAATTTTGGAATGGTTAAAGAATGGGGAAAATTTTAACGGTTTTTACATTTTAGGAATATAAACTTCAATTTATCGTTTTAACTGTTAACAAAATATAACCCACTACACTACGCTTCGCTCACGAAGTGCAGTGTAGTGGGTTATTACTCCCTATGGCACCCCTTTTCAGAACGGGGTTTTAGTCTGTCTATAAAAATCTCAAAAGGCTTCCCTACGGCGTTATTGCGTTACGACGACTTGGGCATAACGCAAAACTTTATCTCCGCGTTTATAGCCCTTGACATAAACCTGTTTGACGATACCGCTCTCTTCGCCCTCTTCGGGAGGAACGGCCATAATCGCTTCCGCAACGGAGGCGTCAAAGAGTTGCCCCGCGGGATCGAGCTCCTCTACATTTTCGCTTTCCAAGACCTTTTTATAGCTTTTCAGCACCATTTCGATCCCCTCTTTTGTCTTTTCGTCCTGACAGGCGGAAAGCGCGCGCTCTAAATTATCTCCGATCGCAAACAGGGAAGAGACTACATCATTTCGTCCCTCCGTATATTTCCTTGCAGATTCCTCGCGGGTACGGCGGCGATAATTTTCATACTCCGCCGATACGGAATACCATTTACGCTTCAAGTCTTCCGCCTCTGCTTTGAGTTTTTCGATCTCCTCTTTGGCTTTTTGAAGTTCCTTTCGGCAATGGCCCTTCTCGTGACCGCCCTTGCACTCCTTTTCTTCGCCTTCCTTTTCGCACTGCTCCGCGGGTGCGTTGCAGCCCTCCTGTTTCTTTTCAGACTCGTTTTCGCAATTTTCTTCCGCCTTTTCTTCGGCGGGAGCGGCTGACATGTTTTTTTCCGCTTTTCCTTCGCAATTACATTTCTTTTCGTTTTCGCTGTTATCCATGATACTCACCCGATGTTTTCTTACTTTCCGCCGCACCGCTTCGACGATACGACGCTATTTTATTTATAAAGCAATTTTCCCTTTTTCAAACGCAAAGGGAACAAAAGTCGTTCATAATTCGAGATGCGCAAAATTTTCGCGCGAAGAACGGCGATAAAAAATCGCTTTCCGACCGATGACCGCCACGGGAATCGCCTCCAAGAGTTCCGCAACGTTTTCCGCAAGGTTGCGCGCGTCGTCGTCCGCCGTGGAGAGAATCGTCACCTTGATGAGTTCATGCGCTTCCAAAGCGTCCGACAGAGTCTTTAACAAATTATCCGTCACCCCGCCTTTCCCGATTTGCGTCACGGGCTGCAAATTCGACGCGAGAGAACGGAGTTTGCTCCGCTGTTTGCTCGTAATAGTATCGGCTGTAATAATCATAAAAATTTACCTCTTTTCCTTTTCTTTATTCAAACGGGTATTCCCGCATCGGCAGGACGAATGATATATCCCGAATCGTATATTATAACGCCGTCACGCTTTACCGTCACAATCTTCGCATTGAGACCTTCCAGCACGGGCGCCAGATTCCGCAAAACGCGGAAAAACTCCTTTTCGTCAAACACCATATAATCTTCGCAAATCCCCGAATGGGTAAAGACGAGCCCCGCCTGTTTCGCAAAAATAATCCGATTTTCCGGCAACGTAATCGGTTCCGGATATTCCTCGGCATGAGATATATACCAATCCAGCACTTCTTTCTTTCCGACGCCGTAATCGTCCGTCCAAGACACAGGAAAATAGATATAAACATAGATGATCCCCAATCCTTCGAACAACGTATTATGCGGTTCGGGAAATTCGGGAAGGCATTCCGGACTCATTTCGGGACAAATCGTCGCCCAAGTCTGTACCTCTTCCTTAAAGGGCAGGGTCTCTATTTCCGACTCGTCTGCCCTGAGATACAGCGGCGCGGGAAAAGGAATTTCCCCTTCGTAAATATCTTCCGCCCGTCTCTCTATCAGTTCTGCCAGCTCCTCCGCAGTCACTTCCCGCTTGTCGGCGGGGAATTTTTCCGTGACGGCAATCGACGCGCTTCCCGCCAAGAGGACGTTCTCCCCGACATAATGGCAAAGATAGCCATAGAGTGCCTTTTTTCGGAGCGCAGTCTTTTTCGGACTCCAAGACTCCGCGTCCTTTTCATAAAAAACAATCTCCGCCGCACCCGTTTCCGCTTCTTCGGAAAAGAAAATCCGCGGCGGTTTTTTGAAATAATCGGGTCTCAAAGAAGGCTTATAAATCCCTTTCGGAAAATACGGAAATACCGTCCAGCCTGCCGCCGACAAGGGAGAATCCTCCCGATTCGCCGTATCCGCAAGCATTTTCAATACCGGCCGCAAGCCCTGATAGGAATAGCTGTTTGCTCCCAGACAAATACAGTATTTATTTCCCGCGACGCCGCCGTAGATTTCCAACGGCAAAAAGAAATTTTTTAAGCGGGAATTGATTTTCTCGGAGAATTTCTTCTGTTCGCCCTTATCGATCAACGAGGCAAGCTCGTTCGTCTCTTCGGCGAGAACCTCCCAAAGCCATTCCGCAAAACGGGAAAAAGAAGGAATATCCGTTTCGTCCTCACGAGAATAACATACGCCCGCCAAAGAAATCTCCCTGTGATGTCCCGTCAAATCCTCCGAATTTCCACCATAGCGCCGACAACCAGCACAGCGCTTTTCCACCTGTTTTTTCAACAATTCGTCGTACTCTTCGCGGGTATACAAATTGACGGACACGGGAAAGATGCGGGAAGGTTCGAGTATTTCCAAAAATTCTTCGGACATGCTCTCCCGAATAAAATCGGGCGCCATGCAGTTTTCCTCTTTCAGCCGCACGACCTCCGTCCCCTTCAACCGTTTCACGTCCTCCGTGTCGGCACAATTTTCGGGCAGAAGATAATATTTATAATCGTAAAAAAACGCTCTCAGTCCCTTTTCCATGAAATCCTTTACCTTTGTGAATAAACCGCCTTACAAATTTTTGACAAAACAAACGATGCGGTTCACCTCGTAAAATCCCGCGCCTGAATGAAAGGACAGTCCTTCGGCATTATCCAACTCCGTGTCGCTGGCAAATTCCTTACACCCCTGCGCTTGCGCCCATTCTTCGCAAGCCGCAAGCAAAACTCTTCCGATACCGCGGCGGCGAAATTTTTCCAAAACAAAAATTCCTTCGAGATAACCGATCGCTCCGCCATGCGTCCCTTCCACGTAATCCGTTCGGATTCCGCATTGAGCGAACGCCACGGGATTGCCTTCCTCCATCCAAAGAAAAACCATACCTCCGCTTTCGATAAAAGACAAAAGTTCTCCTTCCAGCTCTTCCCTTGAATGATGGGGCCAAAGCATTCCCGCAAGCTCCGCCGCGACGGGAACATCTTCTTTTTCTGCAATTTTCAACATGGTTTTTCCTCCGAAATTTATAAAAAGAGCAGGCGAAAGCGGGGATTTTTAATCTGCAAAAAACGGCGTTTTATGGTGCGAAAAAACAGCGACGGACTTTCCCGCATCGAATACGGAAAAAATGCTTCCGAAATCCAAATTACGGGATAAAATCGAATTCCACTTCTCCGATAGAAACGGTATCGCCTTCTTTACATCCCATTTCCGTCAGTTTTTTAATGACGCCGCGGAGCCTCAATACTTTCTGAAAATACAGCATGGAATCGGGATTATTCAGAACGACGTTGCGGCACAGCATGTCCACCAGCCCGCCGACCACGACGAAGGCGCCGTTCTCGTCCCGATAAATATCGAAATCCAAATTATCGTTTGCCGTATACTCGAATTCTTCTTCCGGTCGAACGGGTTCCACCGGGGGCAGGTCTTTGAGAATCTCGAAAATTCCCTCGACGAGCTCCCGCGTTCCCTCTCCCGAAACCGCAGTGACGGGAAAGATCTTATATTTGCGCCCGAACTTTTTCTTAAACGCTTTGAGATTCTCCTCCGCGCCGAAAATATCGCATTTATTACAGACGACGATTTGCGGAAGAGCGCTGAGTTTCTCGCTGTATTCTTTGAGTTCGCCGTTGATTTTCAAAAAGTCGTCAATGGGGTCCCTGCCCTCGCAGCCTGAAATATCCACCACGTGGCAAAGCATGCGCGTGCGTTCAATATGGCGCAGGAAGTCGTGCCCCAATCCCGCGCCCTCGGCGGCTCCCTCTATCAAGCCGGGAATATCCGCCGCGATAAAGGATTTATCGTAATAGCGCACCACCCCGAGATTGGGAGAAAGCGTAGTAAAATGATAATTGGCGATTTTAGGCTTGGCTGCGGAAATTTTACTCAGAAGCGTACTTTTCCCAACATTGGGGAAGCCCACCAATCCCACGTCGGCAATCACTTTCATTTCGAGGACGACGTAATGCTGTTTGACTTTTTCTCCCTTCTGCGCAAAATTGGGGGCGTGCCTTCTCGCGGTCGTAAAACGAACGTTGCCTTTTCCGCCGTTCCCGCCGCGGGCGACGAGAATTTCCTGTCCGTCCTCGAATACGTCGCAGATCAGCCTGTCCGTCTCCGCATCGCGCACCAGCGTTCCCAAAGGAACTTTGATATAGACATTCTTTCCGCCCTTTCCCGCACACTGATTCGTGCCGCCCTGTTCCCCGTCTTCGGCAAAAAATTTCCAGGTAAAGCGGAAGGAAAACAAATCGTTCATGTCCTTATCGCCCACGAAATACACGTTTCCGCCGCGGCCGCCGTCGCCCCCGTCCGGACCGCACGCGGGTTTGCCCTTAAATGCCTTGAAGGAATTCATTCCGTCGCCGCCGTCGCCGGCTTTGATAAGGATTTTTACTTTATCCGTAAATTCGCCGTTTGCCATAATTATCCTCAAATATCGTACAAAATTTCTCTATTCAGTATATCAAAAAATGCGGAAAAAAGCAATGATTTGCGCTTTCCTTTCCGAAAAACCTTTTTTATCGCCCCAAAGCCGCTTTTTTCCCGTAAAATAAAATTTCCCTTTCAAAACGTCTCTCCGTCTGCCTTTTCTTTCGGAACGTCCGTCTCTTTTCCGCGCATATAATACAGTAAGCCGAAGCCCGTACGGCGGACATTTCGCCGCAGCTTCGGCCGGATTACCGAAAAAAGGACTTTTCACCTATGATTAAAAATCTCGAAAACCTTATCAAACTTCAATGCTTCGGACAAAATTCTTACGGCTCTTGCGGCGGCTGCACTCCTTGCTTCATACCCTGTCCGCCCCGTTGTCCGATCGTCTATAAGACGATTACCCGAATTATCAATCCCGCTCCTACACCGACCCCGACGCCCACGCCGACCGTAACCCCTCAATATGCCTATATTTATAATACTGCGGCCGAAACGGTAGGCGCAAGTTCCCCTGTCACTTTTGCGGAAAACGGACAGCTTTCTTCCGGAATCACGCACACGGCGGGAAGCAATACCGTAACTTTGACGGAAGCAGGAACTTATGACATCCGCTACACGGTGACAGGTACGGCCGCCAATCAATTTTATCTCGCCCTGAACGGTACGGAAGTTCCCGGCTCCCTCTACGGCAGTATGCCGGAAACGACGGGAGATGCTCGACTCACGACTGTCGGTTCCGCCATCATAACCGCCGCCGCAAACGATACGCTCACTCTCGTCAACAATTCCGCGACAGCCGTACCCCTTGCCACGCAGACAGGCGGAACGGGAGCGAACGTCAACGCTTCCATGACGATCGTAAAACTCGCCTGACGCATTTATCGCAATTATTTCCTCTCTTTATGCTCACCCGTTTCTTCCGAAACGGGTGAGCACTTTTATTTTTTGCCGCCGAAATTGTCGAAGAATTGATATTTTTCCCATTTATAACCTTACGCCGCCGCGTTTTCCCACGAGCGTTACCGATTGTAAGATTCCCGTAGTAATCAGATGTTTTTCTGCCGACGCATTATTTTTCAAAGCGTCCTCAATCAGATCGGTAAAGAGATTTTTCGCATCGGATACCCGCTCGCAGAATAAATAATACGCGAGCGAACCGGGAACCGTATTGACTTCGCCCAAATAAAGTTCCCCTTCCGAGAGAAGAAAATCCATGCGGACGATACCTTTCAGATTCATTCTCTTATACAGTGTGCGGGTATAAGAACGAATTTTCTCTCTCGTTTCGTCGGAAATCGGCGCAGACACCCCCGCCGATTTCCGACCCGAAAAATCTCCGTCCGAAAGCTCGATTGCCGCTGAGTCTGCCGTTTTCTCCGTATTTCTCTGCGAGATGCGAGGATGAGCTTTGAGATATTTATCTGCAAAAGAATAAATTTTTTCTCCGCAGGCGGCTTCCTCGGGCTCGGAGACAAAAATTTCCCCGCCGAGGGAATACGCCGCACAGTTTATATCTCGTTTATTTTTCAAAAACCGTTCGATAATTACGCGGTCATCCAAAAGGAACGCCGCATCCACTGCCGCCTTGGCCTCCGCTTCCGTTTCCGCGACTGAAATCCCGATGGAAGAACCGAGGTGCGCGGGCTTGACGACGACGGGATATTTTAAGCGGGTTTCGATATTTTTCAGCAGGAATTTCCCGCGTCGGGCATAATCCGTTTCTCCGACGCGTATGTATTCTACGGCGGGAATATTGAGTGCCTTGGCGACGAGCTTCGTCAGCGTCTTATCCATGAACATACCGGACGCCGTCAATTCGGGAGACGCGAGCGGAATTTCGTTCATCTGCATCAGAGCCGAAACGCCTCCGCCCTCCCCCAATCCTCCGTGGCAGCAGTTGAGCGCCGCATCTATTTTTCCCTTATTCTTAGCCTTCGTTTTTGCGCCGTTGAACACATACATGGTACCCCCGTCAAAAAATATCCGTTCAAAGGATGAAAAGTCGCATTTTTTAAAAATGTTTAAGTCCGTCATCTTCGGCGAAGTATACATACCTCCGTCGGTATGAATATATACGGGTACGGGAATAAATTTTTCTCTATCTATGAGATTGAGTACAAATACGCCCGTCAATACGGAAATTTCGTTTTCGCAGGACTTTCCGCCGAACAATACCGCTACTTTACGCATAAAAAAACACCTCCGCAAAAAGAAATTTTTTCGCTTTGGTGTTTTCCGTTTTTCAGAGGATTCGTGTTTCCGTTTTTGAGAACGTTACCGAAATCAGACTGACGATGAACGTCAAATCCGAAAAAAGCAAAACCGAATAGTAACAAACGGCAAAGTTAACAGTCAATAAGCATCGGGCAAATCGTTCAGAAACAGAACGCAGTCTCCCGCACAGAGCGTTTCGCTCAAAACATCTTTCGCCTGTTCCAGCGTGGGATATACGAAAATTTTATCCGCGTCTCCCCCCGCGTCGAGGTATCCTTTTTTAACAGCTCCTACCTGCGTATCCCCGACAAGGAGAACAAGGTCGAGTCCGCAGAGTTCTGCTCCGAGTTCGCCGTTGAGCGTTTCGTCCAAAATTCCCGTTTCGACGAGTCCGGGAGTCACGACGATTTTCCGTCCCGAAAAGCGCCTGAGCGCCGCGAGCGCTTCTCTCGCGCCGCGCGGATTGGAATTGTAGCTGTCGTCGAGAATTTTGACTCCGCCGCTCTCGATGAGCTGCAAACGGTGCGGAACGGGTTGTATCTCCCTGATTCCCCGTTCGATTTCCTCTTCCGAAAGTCCCATTTCCGCGGCGAGCAGAGCCGCCAAAGCGACATTTTCCGCGGAGCATTTTCCGAGCAACGGCACTTCGGCGCGAATGGGCTTCCTATCGGGCAAACGAAGGACAAACGAAGTACTTTCCGCGTTCAGGCAGACGTCGGACAAAAGCGAGCCGTAATCGGCATAAACGCATTTTTCTTTCTCTTCGGCGTCTCCCTGGGGAAGGCCGTCGATTTTTTCCTTCAATTCCCCGCCGCAGACGATTTTTTTCGCGGTTCCTTTCAAGATTTCACACTTTGCTTTCAGGATATTCTCTTCCGAACCGAACGTCTCGATATGCTGGGCGCAAACGCCCGTAAACGCGGCGTAATCGGGTTTTACCAGAGCGCAGAGTTCCGCAATGTCCCCTCTGTGCCGCGCGCCCATTTCCGCGATAAAGACTTCCTTTTCCGCGAAATCGGGGCTCGTCACGGTCTTGGCGATTCCGACGGGCGTATTGAAGGATTCGGGCGTCGGTATCGTCTTGTATTTTACCGACAGAAGGGAAGCAAGAATATTCTTGACGGAGGTTTTTCCGTAGCTTCCCACGACGGCCACGCGCACAATGCCGCTCTTTTCGAGTTCTTCCTTCGCTCGGCGGACGAATTTCGCGTTTCTCGGATTTTCGTACAGTCCGTCGAGAAGATTTGCAAGGCACAGAAGCCACGGAAGCAACAGGGGCATGAGCGTAAACGGCACATATGCGAACAGGGAATACAGCTCGCTTTCAAAAACCGCGGCAAGAAAATCCAGAAGCGCTATGACGATATAGGAAACGCAGGCGGTCAAAAGGATATACACACCGCTGAGCCGTTTGATTCTGCCCGTATTTTTCACGGGAATTTTGAGGGCGTACTTCCTGTCCGCAATACAAAAGAGCAGACAGAAGAGGAAGAAGGGGAAAGCCGAAACGAGCACCGCGGTCTTGGTCCCCGCAAAGGAAAAGCAGAGAGATACGAGCGCCGTAGACAAAAGCGCCAGCCCGGCCCAAAGCGCGAGGCGGTTATAATATAAATTGTCCTTTTTCTTTAACCAACGCGCGAACTTGCCGTTTTGATAACCGCATTGCTGCAAGGCTCCCAGCGATTTATAGGTCGCCACGTAAAAGAAGCACGTACACGCGATACACGCGGCTATTCTCGAAAATACGTCACTCATGACCGAAAAATTCCTCCGCAATCAAATTGAAGGAGACGGGATATTCCGCAAAAGCGAAATGCCCTCCCTCCATTCGTTTCATCTTTCCCCTTTGAAGGACGGAAAGATACGCTTCCGCCTCTTCGGGCGGAGTCGTCGTATCCCGTTCCCCTTCCACCAGTAAAACTTCGTTTTCGATTTCCGCCGCGTCGCCGCGGAGATCCTCGTTGACAATTTTTTTATAGCTCTCTTTCATAAGGGGCGAAAGGGAGCGATATTCCCTGCTGCCGAAATGTTTTTCGGCAAACCGCGGCGCAATTTTTCTGACCAGACGATACAGCCTAACCTTCGCCCTGTATTTCGTTCCGCGTTTCAAAATTACGCCCGCAGGACCGGTAAGCAATATCTTATCGAATACCTGTCCGTCCCCTTTCGCCATTTTCACCGCTACGCGGCAGCCGAAGGAATGGGCGACGACGTGCGGGCGGACGACGCCTAAAAGGCCCAGAGCTTCCTTTGTCCATTCCGCATAGTCAAACACGGAAAAGGCTTCTTTCAGGGGCGCACTTTGGCCGAAGCCCGGAAAATCCAATGCCGTCACCCGATAAAAGGCGGAAAAATATTCGATTTGCGCCGTAAAACTTTCCTTGGAAGAAAGGTAGCCGTGAAAAAAAACGAGGTCTTTGCCCGTTCCCTTTTGTATAAACGAAACGTCGGAAAGCTCGATTTTCGTGCGCTTACCCTCCTTTTCGGTTTTCGTTCACAATTCCTTTTGCATGACGACCGCGTCCTCCCCGTCGGGATAGTACCTCGGCCGCACGTAAATGCCCTTGAAGCCCTCTTTCAGATACATCGTCATCGCGGGAGCATTGGAGACGCGCACTTCCAGAAGAATCACCCGCGCGCCGCGTTCCTTCGCCTCCGTTTCCAGCTTTTTGAGCAGCTTCTTTCCCACTCCGCGGCGGCGGCAGCTCTCCGCTACCGCGATATTGTCCACTTCCGCATTCTCGAACAGTACCGTCTCGCAGGCATATCCGACGATTTCTCCGTCCTCTACCGCGCACACGCCGTAAAACAATTTGGAGGAAAAGCCCTCCACGAACATTCGATATGTCCAGGGGTCGGAAAAACATTCCTTTTCCAGCTCGGAAATTTTCAGGATATCCTCAAATTTCCAGGAACGATAAGTCATGGCGTCCCTCCCCTTCCCGCGGAGGAATTTTCCTCCGCCTGACTCTTTCGGATATACAGCGCGTTCAAAGGCCCGAAATTGCGCTCGTCTCGGCTCAGAGCCGAAACCGCCTGCAAGAGCCCTTCCGCAGGATCGGACCGCATTATTTTTTCCCCTTTATCGGAGAAACTTTCCGCGCTTCGGAGCGTATATCTCTCCTCCTTTGCGAGGCGCTTTGCTTCCTCGAAGGAAATATAGGCGGGCGGATAAGCAATTTTTTTGTTCTCGTCGAAACCGCAGGCGTAACAATTTCCGTGCAGAGCGTCCACGAGGCACAACGGCCTTTCTCCGTCTATCGCATTATATGCCGCGACGGCGAACGAGGTGACGGGAAGCGAGGGTTTTCCCGCGGCGAGGCAAAAACCTTTGATTGTGGAAATCCCGATTCGGATTCCCGTAAACGAGCCCGCTCCGACGACGGCGGAAAAAAAATCGCAGTCGTTCAAAGACAGTTCCGCTTCGGAAAGAACTTTATCGATCTCCCCCATCAAAAGCACGGAATGTCTCATCGCGCAGTCGGGAACATACGAAACGAAGGTTTTTCCGTCCTTCGCCGCCAATACCGTCATATATTTTGAACTTGTGTCGATTGCCAGAAAGTTTTTCAATATTCTATCTCTCTCGTGTTTTCGTCGATTTTTTTAATCCGCACTCTTTTCACGCGTTCGGGAAGGAGCGGAGCAATATTGCGGCTCCATTCCACGAGACAGATTCCGCCCATGTCGAAATAGTCCGCAAGGCCGAGCGCCTCCGCCTGTTCGGGAGATTCTATCCGATAACAGTCGTAATGGAACAATCTGCCGTCGTAATCGTTCATGTACGCGTAAGTGGGGCTGGTGACTTCTTCTTCGATTCCGAGCCCCTTGGCCACGCCCTTGGCGAACACCGTTTTTCCGGCGCCCATTTCGCCGTCCAAAAGCACGACGTCTCCCGCGGATAAAGTTTTTGCATATCCCGCGGCAAACGCCTCGGTCGCTTCGCGGGAATCGGATAAAAAAACTGCCATACGTATATTATAATACGTACGGCGATTTTTTGCAATAATTTCGGCTTTCAAATTTTCATTTTCTTGACGAACACGGACAAGCGTTTATACAAAAGCAGCGTGATAACGGAAATTGCCGCCGTTTTGATAAGATTGAATCCGAGGATAAATCCCCATGTGTCCTCAAAAAATTTTTTCGGATCGGCAATCCCGAATACGGATAAAAGTATGTAGCGATTTGCAAGCAAAGCCACTCCCGAAGCGATGAAGCAGGCGACGAACATGGAGGGAATGACGACGATCAGTCCCTTATGGAATTTATAGACAATCGAGGGAAGAAGGATAAAGGAACACGTCATGATGATATTCGCAAGCTCTCCCACGCCGCCCGACGAGCTCACGGAAATGCGGAGAAGTTCTTTTACCGTGCACACGAGCACGCCTTCGACGGGGCCAAAAAGAAAGGCGATGAGCATGATAAACACGTTTCCGAAATCGAGTTTGAGCCAGTTTGCCGCCGTGGGGAAAATGGGGAACTCGAACAGGCTGACGACGAAAGAGAGAGCGGCAAACACCGCCATTAAGGCGAGGCGTTTGGCCGAAAACATCTTTTTGACGCGCTCTTTGGCGGTCGGTGCGGGAGACATCGAAACGACGGGCGTTTCGGGTTCGGGAATTTTTTTTACGGACATAGAGAAACACTCCTTTGAAAAATATTTTAAATAAAAATATTCTCCGTAAAGCGTCGAAAACCGCCCCGAAACAAGTTTCGGGGCGGCAAAAAAACGCCTTCGACGACCGCCGTAAAACGGTCCTCTTTCTTTTCTCATCCGGACTTTGACCGTCGGTATCGGAATTGCACCGATTCGGGGGCGCAAAAAATTTCGCGCCCTTCGCAGACTCTACTGCCGGTGAGGAATTTCGCCTCGCCCCAAAGAATATTTTTTATTTGTCTATGATTATACTCCGCTTTCCCCGTTTTGTCAACAAATCGGAGAAAGTATTTTTTTATAAATGAGAATTTCGCAATTCCTTTATAAAATATCGTTTTCGTAAATCGGGAAGCGCGCGCAGAGCGCGGTCACTTCCGCCAGAACGTCCTTAAAACAGCTCTCTTTTTCCCTTACGACGCGGGAAATCAGATCGGCTATCTGCTCGCAATCCTTTTCCTTCATGCCGCGCGTCGTAATCGCGGGCGTTCCCACGCGGATTCCGCTGGTGACAAACGGAGACGCGGTCTCAAAGGGAATGGTATTTTTATTGACGGTGATATGCACTTTATCGAGCATGCTTTCCAATTCTTTGCCCGTCACTCCCGTACTCCTTAAATCGAGCAGCATCAAATGGTTGTCCGTTCCTCCCGAAACGAGGCGGATTCCGTTTTTCTTGAATCGTTCCGCCATCGCTTCGGCATTTTGGAGTACCTGTTTCTGATAGGCCTTAAATTCCGGAGAAAGAGCCTCTTTGAAGGCCGCCGCCTTGGCCGCGATAATGTGCATGAGCGGGCCGCCCTGCGTTCCGGGGAACACGGCCTTGTCAATTTCCCTGGCATATTTCTCCTTGCACATAATGACGCCGCCGCGGGGACCGCGCAAGGTCTTATGCGTCGTAGTCGTCACGAAATCGGCGAACGGGACGGGCGAAGGGTGCAGCCCTGCCGCAACGAGCCCCGCGATATGCGCGATATCCACCATCATATATGCTCCGACTTTGTCGCAGATTTCCCGAATCCGCGCAAAGTCGATGATTCTCGGATAGGCGCTGGCGCCGGAAACGATCATTTTCGGCTTGGTTTCCAGCGCGATTTTTTCCATTTCGTCGTAGTCTATCCGCTCCGTTTCCGCCGAAACGCCGTACGGAACGATGTTGAAATATTTTCCCGAAATATTGACGGGCGAACCGTGAGTCAGATGTCCCCCGTGCGAAAGGTTCATGCCCATAATCGTATCTCCGGGCGAAAGCATGGCGAAATATACCGCAAAATTTGCCTGAGCGCCCGAATGGGGCTGAACGTTGCAATGCTCGCAGCCGAAAAGTTCTTTAAGTCTGTCCCGAGCGAGATTTTCCGCCACATCGACAAATTCGCAGCCGCCGTAATAGCGCTTTCCGGGCAGTCCCTCCGCATATTTATTCGTCAGATGCGAACCGGCCGCGGCCATGACCGCGGGCGAAACGATATTTTCGCTGGCAATCAGTTCGATATTGTTCTGCTGGCGTTTGAGTTCCGCGTCCATCGCGGCATACAGCTGCGGGTCGGATTGTTTGATGACGGTCATATCGATCATGGGAAACACCTCTCTTTCCTTTCTTGCTTTCCATTATAGCACAACCGACTTTCTTTTGTCAACGTCGGACAAAAGAAAAAAGCGCCCGAACGGGCGCAGATTCTACGGCGTTTCGTTACGCCTTTTTCCGATTTTCTTTCATTCGTCCGTTTTGCGTACTCGTTCCGTAAATTCATAAGCTCAGAGAACGGCAAGTCCGAACACGACGGCGGCAAACAGAGCTCCTATCCAGGACAACACACCGAAAGCCACCGCAAAAAAAAATTCCCGGAGATTTTCCGTTTTCTCCCGCTCGCCTTTCGAGATCTGCCTTTTTTCGAGCCGAACAGCGGAAGAAGCAAAACGCGGGGAGCAGTTCCAAGGCAAAAATAGCCGCAACGGCCGCCCAGGGAACCGATGAGCCCGTTTTTAAGGCCTCCGAAAGCGAAAAGATTCCGAAGGTCAAAATGAACAGCGCCGCAAAGGCGATACATAATTCCGACGTTTTCAGGGCCGCCTTCGCTCGGCCGATTCCCGCGGTCACCTTTTCGGAAACGGGATACGCCGCGACGCAGGCGCCGTTGTTCAAATTGATCAAAGAGACGTAACTTTTTCCCTCATAATGCGACGTCGCTTGGAGCACGGGGATAAAAAACACTTCATAGCGCCGATTGTCCAATGCGATCCGCGCGGCGCTGTCGGGGGAATAATCCGCCGCCGTGCGGCGCAATTCCCGTTCATTTTCCTTGAACGGAATCGTACCGTCTGAAAAAATCGCCTCCGGAATTTCCGCCTCTTTGACGGGAGAAACCGCTTCTTTGTTCCATTCTCCCGCTTCTATCTCCTTCGGGGCACGGAAACGAACGCATTCCAAAGGCCGACGTTCCCGATGCTCCACGGCGCCTTTCCCGCCCCAGAGATATTCTGCATCCCCCGAAAGACGATATACGGGTATGTAGCTCTTTTCAAAGGTAAAAAACGATTCTTCCGAAGCCGAAGAAAGAAAACGCCCGTCGATTCCGCGGAAGGAACGAAGCGTTTCCAAAAGTTCTTTTCTTGCGTCCTCCTCCGTCAAGAGCTCTTTCGCGAGAAAAAAATCCGAATATCCGCGAAAAACTTTCTTTTCCTCCGATTTTACTTTCATCTTACTCCTTTTCGGGCGCCGCTCCGCGGGGCGGTACGGCTCCGATGGCCTTCAAAACCGCAAACACATACGGCGCACCGTACATGTTCAACTTTTTCGGACCCGTCACGGCCGCGTCGGAACGTATTTTTTCGAACGCCTTTTCAAAAGTGCTCCTCGTCACCGAACGGCCGCGGCGGTCGGTGAACAGCTCTCCGCCCTTCACCGTATAGGTAAAGGGCAGATTTTTCGCCGTGTAAAACGTATTGCCTTGCAGGGAAGCGATAATTTCCCACAAATTTTCGGCCGTGATCCGTCGCTCCGCCCTTTCGGGCTCCGCGGCGTTCTCAACCCCAAAAGCGGCTTCCGCTTCGTTCGGCAGGATGCTTTTTTCATTTTCTCTCATCTCATTTCTCCCGCAAAAATGCGTTTTCGGTTCTTACTTTTCAATATCTCTGCTTTCAGGCGGAGTGTGCGAAGGAAATATGACATAAAAAGTACTGCCTTTCCCCACGATGCTTTCCACTCCGAAACGGAAATTATGTTTTTCCAAAATCGTCTTTACGATAGAAAGCCCCAGCCCCGTTCCCTGCACAGGGCGCTTATGCGCCTGAGAGGAACGATAGTACCGATCCCAAATCGTAGCGATTTCCTCCGGCTTGATTCCCTTGCCCGTATCGGTCACGGAAAAGCGGATATTTCCGTCACTTTCCGTTTTCAATCGTACGCTGACCCGTTTATCCTCTCCCGTGTAATTCACCGCGTTTCCGATAAGATTATACAGAACCTCTCCGATCTTCAAAGGATCGGCTTCCGTATATAAATCCTTTTCAATATCCGATTCAAAATGATACCCCTGCGTTTCGGAAAGGTACGCGAACTTTTCGAGGACGTCGAACGTATATTCCGAAAGATCGAAAACTTCAGGCTTCAAGGCCGCGATTTCCGAACGTATCTTCGACAAATCCAAAAGATCGTTGACGAGGGAAGTCAGTCTGTCCGCTTCCTCGATAATTACCTGGGTATGCTTTGTACGCTTTTCGGGATTATCTCCCGAAATTTCCTGAATCATGGACGCATAGGCCTTGATCATCGTCAACGGAGTCTTGAAATCGTGCGATACATTTGCGATCAGTTCCTTTTGCATGCGGTCGGATTTGGAAATTTCATCCCGCGCAAAATTCAGTGTCTCGGCCAGTTCCTGCATTTCGCTGCCATACGAGCGGCCGTGAAAATCCACCGAGAAATCCCCCGCCGCCAATCGACGGGCTTTCTCCGTCATCTCCGTGATCGGATTGGTCAATACGCCCGAAATGGCGCTGGAAACCGCAAAGGAAAGAATGAGCACGAATATCGCCATCAACATTACGCGCACTTTCATCTGCGAAACGACGCTCTCTCCGAGTTCCAGAGATTTAGAGATATAAAGATATACCGGTTCGGTACCGATCTTTTCGTAAACCGCTCCATAGACAAATTCACCCGAATCGTCCTCATAAATCACGGGTTTGTCCCCGGACGATTCCAAGCGGGAAATCAGCCTGTCCATTTTCTCGGAAAAATCTATCCGTTCCGAAAAAACAGGGTCGTCCGGGTCGATTTCCTCCACGGGAAACAGCACAGTGCCTTCTTCGTTCAAAAGATATACTTCTGCATTATAAAGAGAAGCCTGATACCGAAGAAAGGCGCTGTAATTGGGACCGCGGTATTCCGTTATCGCTTTCTGAATGGCTTTTCCGTCCACGGCGAGGCTTCTCGATACTTCGTCTTTATATGTCTGTTTCAGCATCAGATTCTGCGTGACGCCGAACAATAAGACTATGACGAGCGCAAAGAGAGAAAACGCCGCCCAAAGAAGAAAGTAAATGCTGGCGTTTCCCTGTCTGCGGACGTATTTTTTCCGTTCGGATTTCCGTTTCATTCGTCACCGCCGAAATATCTCAAAAGTATGTAACGCTTTCCTGCCGCGCGGGCACTTTCCGCCGCGCGAAACAGGCGTCTTTCGCCTTTTCCGCCGCCTTTGTTTCCGCTTCCGCGCACGGGTAAAATTTACGACCTTTCGGGAGCGTAAAATCCCTCCCACTCGGTACAGCGGATATTTATACCTCGAATTTATAACCCAATCCGCGCAAAGTGACGATGAATTTCCGATATTCTTTCAGATTTCCCCTCAGCATCTTGATATGCGTGTCTACCGTGCGGTCGTCCCCGTAAAAATCGAATCCCCACACGTCATAGAGCAATTTTTCGCGCGTCAGAGCTATCCCCTTATTGCGCACGAGATAGAATAAGAGCTCGTATTCCTTCGGCGTGAGCTCGGCCTTTTCTCCGTCCACATAGACGTTCCGTCCGGCCATATCGATTTCCAGCCCCTCAAATTTATAACTCTGTTGAGACACGTCGTTATTTTTCATGGCGCGGCGCTTGGTCACCGCATTGATACGCGCCATTACTTCTTTGGGCGAAAACGGTTTGGTAACGTAGTCGTCCGCGCCGATTTCAAAACCGAACAGCTTGTCGTATTCCTCGCCGCGGGCGGACAGCATGATCACAGGCACGTCCTTGAACTTACGGATTTCCTTGACCGCCGAAAAGCCGTCCAGCTTGGGCATCATGACGTCCATCAAAACGACGTCATAATCGTTGTCCTTGCACATCTTCACCGCCTCCATGCCGTCCGCGGCTTCAAATGCCTCATTTCCCTCGAATTCGACGTATTCTTTCAGAACGCCCCGAATCATCTCTTCGTCATCGACAATTAAAATTTTCATAAGATTTTCCTTTGATGGATTTTTTTTGCTTATAGTTAAAATATACCCCGCCGACGTTAACTTTACAACAAAACGCCGTGAAAGCTGAGTGAAATTTTCACAATTATAACCTATTTTTTTGATTTTGTCAAGCAGTCCGCAAAAATCTGACGATTTCTATATCTTTTCTCGAAATTATACGAACAAATGTTTGACAAATAATCTTCAAAGTGATAGACTAATATTCAGAGGATAAAAATATGATAGACGAAGAGAGAATGAAGATTTTGACGGACGGAGCGAAATACGACGTATCCTGTTCGTCGTCGGGGTCAAGGCGGAAGAATACGAAAGACGGCTTGGGGAACGCTTCTTTGGGGGGAATCTGTCATTCGTTCACGCAGGACGGAAGATGTATTTCCCTGTTAAAAATGCTGATGACGAACGACTGCGTGTTCGACTGCAAATACTGTCCCAACCGCAGGAGCGCAGACGTACCGCGCGCGGTCGCTTCGCCCGAAGAAATGTGCGAATTGGTCATGGCCTTTTACCGCCGCAATTATATCGAAGGCTTATTTCTCTCGTCCGCCGTCTATAAATCCCCCGACTATACGATGGAGCTTTTATTGGAGACGATAAAGACGCTTCGGGAAACTTATAAATTCAACGGCTATATTCATCTCAAAGGAATCCCGCATGCGGACAAAATTCTGACCGACCGCGCGGCGGCTTACGCCGACCGCATGAGCTATAACATCGAGCTGCCGAGCGAGCAGAGTCTGAAACTATTGGCGCCGCAGAAGACAAAAGACAGCGTCTTTTCCCCCATGCGGCAATTGTGCGAAGAAAAGCGGGCATTGGCGCTCGAATACAAGCAGCGGACGGGGAAGGAAGAAAAACGGGGCGCGGGGCGCTTTCTTCCGGCCGGGCAGACGACGCAGATGATCGTCGGCGCTTCTCCCGAAACGGACGGACAAATTCTCAGACTCACCGAATTCATGTATCGGAAATATGATTTGAAACGAGTATATTATTCCTCTTACGTTCCCGTCGTACACGACCCTCTTCTGCCCGACGCGGCGGCAGGGCTTCTGAGGGAACATCGTCTGTATCAGGCGGATTGGCTTTTGAGATTTTACGGGTTCACGACGGAGGAAATCGCTCCCGCGGGAGAAAATCTTCCCGCGGAATACGATCCGAAATGCGCCTGGGCGCTTCGGAACATGCAATATTTCCCCATGGAAATCAACCGCGCGAGCGTGGAACAGCTCCTGCGAGTTCCCGGAATCGGAGCCAAAGGCGCCTATAAAATCGTCACGGCGAGAAAATACGCGAAGCTGACCTTCGAAGACTTGAAAAAAATGCGGATCGTTCTGAAACGAGCCCGCCACTTCATCACCTGCAACGGAAAATTCTGCGGTACGGAAAATCCCGACAGAGTGCGTACACAGCTTATTTTGGCGGAACGGACGGACAGCGCGAAACAGCTCTCTATGTTCGACGCTTCTTCCCTGCCACCCGCAAATTCCTTTTCCTTGCTCGATTCGGACACTACACGGCTTTCCAAACCCGCGGAAGAAAGCGCGCTGACACTCTTCGCTTCCCGCGAAGATAAACAATTTCTGTTGAATTCCTCGCCCGAAACGGCGAAATCCGCCCTGACGGGAGAATTATGACTCTCCGAGCAGGACGGAAAAAAGATAAGGAGAAAAAATGCGGAATATCTATCTCACGGACGGAACGGCGGAAACGTTTTTTACGGCAGTGTTCGACGCATACAGAGACGCCGATGCTTTTCTCAGCCCTTCGCGTGCTTTGCAGACGGCACTGGAAGATCGCTTTATTCCTGTACTTCCTTCAAAAGAAAAATCCGCGCGCGTCGTCAAAAAAATCCGAAGTATAGATAAAAATTGTCTCTATGACCTCGACTGCGCTCTGCGTACCCCCGCGGAGGACAGAGAACGTGCCGCTTTTGCTTATATCCGCCTTTTAATCAGACACAATGCCCCCATACGCGGCATGCTGACGTTTCCCGAAGTCAGGAGAATTGCGGAGCTCTCCGATCAGGTAGGCTCGGAACGCCACAGATTGAGCGGTTTTCTTCGGTTTCAGGAGACCGCTGACGGGGTTTTTTACGCGCCTTGCTCACCCGATAACGACGTCATCGATTTATTGATGCCTCACTTCGCGGCACGATTCAAAAACGCCCGATTTGTCATCCACGACGTCTCGCGCAAAATCGCGGGAATTTATAACGGAAACGAATGGCTCGTCTCGCCTGTGGGGACGGCGGATATCGTGCTTTCCGAAAACGAAGAATCTTTTTCCGCGCTCTGGAAAAAATACTATCATACAGTCTATATCCCTGCGCGGAAAAACACGCGGCAAATGAAAGGCTACATGCCTGTCCGATATTGGAAATTCATGCCCGAAAAACAAAATGAAGAAATCGAATTTCCAGAAAATTATGTTAAATAAAGCGGCTCTCAAAAATTAGAGCCGCTTTATTAATAATCGCTTCTTCCCAACAAATAGTCAAATCCGCAATCAAAAACTTTACACAAGGTAAGAAGAATATAAACATCGGGAACACGACCGTTCTTCCACTTACTGATCGTTCCGCGTCCAATCAAACATATCTTAGCTATTCTATAATCCGTAAATCCCTTCTTTTCAGCTAATTCTATATAACGAGAATAAAAACTTACAGGTTTTTTACTTGACTGAAATTCAAAAATTTCTGTCATTCCAAAAAGAAAATCACAGGAACAGCCAAAATAATCGGATATTTTTACTACCGAATTCACTTTGGGAAAACGATCTTCATACCACCGCCGAATTGTTCGCGGATTTAATCCGATTTCTTTTCCCAACTGCGTAAAATTTAAATTTTTTTCATTCATTAGATCTTTTAAGTTTTTACGAAATTCATCAATAGTTTCCATTTAACCCTCACACTACTAATTATGGAAAAAATAATTAATTTTTCCTGTTTAGGGTCAAATGGAAACGCTTTTCGACAAAAAACGACAAAACTTCTTAAAACTCGTGCTTTTTCTACCTTTCATTCCCTTGCTTCGGGCTCAAAGGAAGAATATAATAGAAACAGAATAAAAAAACAGGAGAATTTTCATGAACACTTTTCAGCAATTGTCTTTTATCGAACAAATCGCACAGATAGAACATACTACCAGCGAAGAAGTCCGAAAACGAATCGAGGAAGCCATTGAACTCAGTCGAAATTCCGATTTACCGAAAGCAAAAGAACTTTGGGCATCCTCTCCTTTCGGAACAGCTACTCCTACCGCGGAAGAATTTGTTATTTTTCTCTTAGATAAAATTAACAAAGAACATTTTTTTGACTTGTCATAACAATTAAGATTCACTTCTGCCTATCAAATAATCAAAACTGCAATCAAAAATCTTACATAACGAAATCAAAGCCTCCGTATCCGGAATCCGTCCTTTTTTCCATTTGGATATTGTTCCCGTAGAAATTTTACATTTTTTAGATATATCTATATCTTTCAAATTTTTTTCTGCCTTTAATAAATTATATCGGGTTAAAAAATCCGACGGATTTTTGCTCGGATAAAAATCAATCACTTCTGTCCTACCTAAAAGAAACTCAATCGAACAATTAAAGTATTTAGCAATTTTTTCCAAAGAATCTGCCTTCGGCATACGTCCTTCCCGCCAACGCCTCATCGTTCTTGAATTAATTCCTACTTCCTTGCTGAACAATTCCGACTGTATTCCTTTTTCTCTTTTTAATTCTTCTACATTTCTCAAAAAACAATTCAATTCTTCCATCTGACCCTCCCATATCTTTATTATGCCTTATTTTTTGTTACTTTTGATTAAATCGGGTCAGATGGAAGAAATCTTTCGAGGTTTTGTGTAATGAGGGGAATTTTCACTTATGATAAAAAAGATCCACCGAATTCCGATAAATCGGAATTCGGTGGCTTTCATCACTCCCCTACCCTGTGCGTTTTGTTCCGAAAGGCAATTTTCAGCAAGACGTGCTCATTTCCTTAAAGATACATTTGAATGTAGAAAGGTGCTCCTCTTCGTCCATTCGGATGCGTTGGATCACTGCGGCGACCTGTTCGTTTTTTACGCGACAGAGAATTTTGGTATAGGTGTCTATCGCATATTGTTCCGCGGCGATGTCGTCGAGGATCATCTTCTGAGGATTTTTGGAATAAGAGACCGTGCGGGCAGAAAAATAATTAATCGGATAGGGCGGCAGATAGGAATATACGGGAGCTGCGCCCAACTTCAAAATTAATTTCCCCAAAATTTCCAGGTGTTTCATTTCTGTAATAGCAATTTTCAACAAAATATTCGCATAGTCCTTACAGCCCATATTATCGAATAAAATGTGTTGATATATGTATTGCAGAACGGCGCAGAGTTCTCCTTCGTCGCCCGCATAGGCAGGAGAGACGATTTTCAGCGCAGCCGCGTCCTCCTCTATTCCGTCGAGCGCGGGATAAGCGATATCCAAAGCGCAGGTTTTTCCGCAATCGCAGAGACTGCCGTCGCACCCCGACGGAAGTTTAACGTCATTTTCCGCTTGGAGCGTCTCTTCCAAAATGCGAGACACGTCTTTGAGTTCCGTTTCCTTGTTGCTGTCCATAAAGCACCCCTTTTTCGTATTGTTCTGTATTATATGCCGACAGAGGCCGCTTTATGCGAATTATTCGTATTCCTCATAGCTGCGGCGATTCGGATAAGAGGGCGGCGGGGGAGGATTTTGAGGAAATCCACCGTTCGGACCCGAAGGAGAACTCGGATAACAATTGCCCGGGCTCGGAGGACAAGGCGGAGGGGTTCCGCCGCCACCGCCCCTGATCGGTTTCCGACCGCAAGGTTTCGGAGGCATATTGAAGTTGACCAAAACGACATCATCTCCGATTTTTATGATATTTTTCATATCGATAAATTGTTCGTTCTTCCAAAATCCGAAGCCCTTCCCGCCCGGAGCCACGATTCCTATCAATCTATTTTCGGGATAACAAAACACCAGATCGCACACTTTGCCCAAGCGCCTGCCGTCGGCCGTGTTGACGACTTCTTTCGTGCGAAGTTCCGAAAAGCTCATTTCCATACGCAATTCCTCCGCATTTTCTGCTTTTATTATTTTTTGTCTTTTTTTTCGGGTTCTTTCGTTGCTATACTCTACAATATATGCAAAAAGGCGCGGCCTTTGCCACGCCTTTTTTATTTTTCTTTCTATTTATTTCGTCACTTTCATTCTGACGATTAAAGGTTTATAATCGGAACAGTCCGTATGCGAGAGAGAATCTTCCGCCTGACCGATAAAATTCTTCCCGTAAATATCGAACAGATTTCCCGAAACCCCGATTTCCGGCAGCCGCCCGACAAACTTTCCGTCTTGACAGAGAAACGCCACCTGAACGGGCGTTGCAAAATTTCCGTCGGGCGTCGTATCTCCGCCGCTGCACATCACGATATAGACGCAATCCTCTCCCTTCGTAAGCTCCTTTATCGTCTTTCCCGAACCCTTGACACGCACGCCCGAAATTCCCGTCTGCGGAACACCGTCATAAGACGAAACGGCGCTTCCCGTAACGGGAATATCATACTTTTTCGCGTCCGTCTTGGAGGCCAAGGGCGAACAGAAAACACCCCGATCGAAAATAATATTCCGATACTCTTTATTGACAACGCCCTCGTCGTCGAAAAACGGTTCCGAAAAACAGCTTTCGGGGTTTCTGTCTTCGTAAATCGTAACTCGTTCGTCAAATACCTGCCCCCCTGTTTTCCCCGCAAACAATCCTGTCCCGTTCGCACAGGAATCGGCGCGGATATCCGAATACAGTTTATTGAAGCCCAAATCGTATATGGAGGTCAGGACGGGATATTCACCTTCTTTAATATCGACGGGCGTGAAATATGCGCAGGTATGTTCTTCGATATCCGCGACTATTTTTTCGACGTCAAACGTCTGTCCCGAATAGGAATACCCCGAGTCGATGATATTTGCCGACGACTTTTCCTTCATAAGTATAGAAATCTGATAAAAATTCGTCTTATAGGAAAGGTCGAGTCCCGAATCATTGACGAGTCGGGTCTCTGTCTCCACTTTCAGAATATTATTGCTATACAAAAATTGCGGACACTTTTCTTTCAGGCTCTGCAAGAGCTGTTTCACGCGCTCCACGAACTCTTTGTCGCTCAAAAGTTTTTTGGACGCATCCACGCTTTCCTTTCGGTTTTCGGAAAATTCCGCCGCATAGGGAATTTGATTTTTGAGGTTTTCTTCCGCCTTTTTCCACGCCTTTTCTTCGTCGTATTCGCCGGCAGTGCCGTAAATGCCTATTTTACCGTCCTCTATGACACGATATCCCTGCTTCTTTGTGCTGACGAACCGCACGGATTTGATTTCGCTCGCCGCGAGAGCGACCGTCGTCGTCCGCGTCTTTACTGTCAATTTTTCTCTTTTCATGAATCCGTCCCTCCTCATTGCACCTTCATTTTCGATACGGAGACATACGGCGCGCCGAAGCCCACGGGAAGCGGGAATTGTTCCATTTTCCCGCATCCGCCCGTAATAAAGCACAAAATTTCCTCCTCCTTGGAAACGCCGTCTATAAGGCCCAAGGTTTCAAACACGTCGCCCGAAATCACGGAGATTTTGACGGGACGACCGATCTTTCCGTCCTTGATTTCATAGCTGATATTCGGCGCCATCGTAAACGTACTCATACCGCTTCCGTGCTTGATCGTCTTTATGAAATAGCCGTGTTTTACGTTCTTGACAAGCTCTTCAAACGTCTTGTCGCCGCCCTCTATCACGGTCGTCGTCATGCGGACGATGGGCTCGAATTCTATCCCCACGGCGCGGGCATTGCCCGTCACGGCTTCGTCAAGCTCCGCAGCCGTCTCCGCGCTGTGCAGACGCCCCGCAAGAACGCCGTTTTTAATGAGATACGTCTTTCCCGCCTTCGTTCCTTCGTCGTCGTAGGGCACATAGCCGCAACCCTCAAAAGCGCCCGATTCGAGAATGGAAAGGCAATCGCTCCCGACTTTCTTGCCGATCTGCCATTCCCGCTTCATCGTCTCGTCGCCGAGCATAAAGTCCGCCTCGCTCTTATGACCGAAGGACTCGTGCGCAAACACGCCCGCCGCCTCGGGAGAGAGAATGACGGGATAATCGCCCGGCTCGACGTCCGCCGCCTCTTTCAGAAAGTTGAGCCCCTCTTCGATACTCGCTAAAACACCTTCCGAAATACCTTTCAAATCGGAAAATTTCGTCCTTCCTTGCTGATAATTAAAGGAAAAATTCTTTTCTCCCTCCGCGGCGTAAAAGGACGTCGCGACGCCGCAGGTCTGATAATCATAGGCGAGATCCGCCCCCTTGCTCGACTGAAACGTAAAATCGCTGTGCCTGTCTGTATACAACAGAGTCGCCAGCTTGATCTCGGGATATTTCTTCACGAGAGGAAACAGCTCCTTCAACAGCTTTTGCTTTTCGTCCCGGGCGACGGATTCCGTCGAACAGTCCTTGAATAAAAAAGTCTTTGCCCGATTGATTTCAAATCTCTTTACAACGGGATTTTCTTCAATATCCGCGCAATATTCCGCCAATTCATAAAGCCCGTCGAGTTCTTTCTGTACGTTCAAGAGAGTCTCCGTCGAAGCATAATACCACATCTTTCCGTCAAATACGCGGATAAACGCTCCGTCCGTCACTCGCTCCTTATTTTCCGCCAAAACGCCGTTTTTGTAGATTACCGCGGAAGTACACCTGCGCTCTGTCCGCACGTCGGCATAATAGCCTTTCCGAAAACGATACATCGTCCGCCTCCTTATTTTTGAATGTTCCTTTACAACGGCTCCGCGGGAAACTTTTACGAGCCGTTTTCATAGAATGATTATGTTATATTATAATATATACCCGCCTGAAAATCAAGTAAATCGATTACTCCTTTTTTCCGAAAAAAATGCCGAAGCACAGGCCTCAGCATGAAAAAATGATTATCGTTCAAAAAACTACGTTGCGTTTCCGTCCAAAGAGATTTCATCAAATATTTCAAGAGATATTCAAACGGATGTTATTGAGAGCGTTTTTTTCCAATCTTGAAACCTGAGCCTGAGAAATGCCCACCTCTTCGGAAATTTCCGTCTGGGTCTTGCCCTCGTAATAGCGGAGAAAAAGAATCCTCTTTTCCCGCTCGCCGAGGCGTTCCATGGCTTCGTTCAGGGCGACGCGCTCCGTCCAAACCTCGTCGTTGTTCTTCTCGTCGCAGAGCTGATCCATCAGAAGCAGCGTATCCCCCGCCTTATTATATACGGGATCATACAGGGAAACGGGGTCGGATATGGCGTCGAGGGCGTATACGACTTCGCTGACTGCCACCTGCATTTCCGAGGCGATTTTTTCGAGCGTCGCCTCTTCGTCCCGTTCCTCTATGGATTCCCTGACTTTCAGGACGCGATAGGCGGTGTCCCGGATACTTCTGGACACGCGCAGGGAATTTCCGTCGCGGAGATAGCGTTTTATCTCTCCGATAATCATGGGAACCGCATAAGTGGAGAACTTGACTCCGACGCTCAGATCGAAATTGTCTATTGCCTTAATCAGTCCCACGCACCCCGCCTGAAACACGTCGTCCGCATTGGCGTTTTTCGCCCAGAAGCGCTTTACCAGCGACAAGACCAACCGCATGTTTCCAACGATGAATTTTTCCCGCGCGGACTTATCACCCGCTTTGAGTTTCTTCATCAGCTCTTCGTTTTCTTTCGCGGTCAAAAGAGGCAGCCCGGACGTATCCACGCCGCATATTTCCACTTTCTGCATCATGCTCGTTTCCTCCTTCTTATGTACAATGGATCTGAGAGGAACTTTTAACCAGTATGTGCCGTTTTTTCCCTTTTTATCGATTCTTTTCCGTTTTTATGAAAACATTTATACCATTTTTGAAATTTCTTTCCTGAGACGTTGAATAATCTTCTTTTCCAGCCTCGAAATATAACTTTGCGAAATTCCCAGCAAATCCGCCACGTCCTTTTGCGTCATCTCTTCGCCGCCGTTCAGTCCAAAACGCAGAAACATGATTTTCCGCTCCCGTTCGGACAGCTTTTTCAAAGCGTCCTTCAATAATTCCTTTTCCGCACTCGATTCGATATCCCCGTAAACACTGTCCGCAGACGTGCCGAGAATATCCGACAACAAAAGCTCGTTGCCTTCAAAATCGGTGTTCAGAGGTTCGTCAAACGAAACTTCGCTCTTTAACCGAACGGTACGCCGCAAATACATGAGAATTTCATTCTCGATGCACCTCGAAGCATAGGTTGCCAGCTTGATGTTTTTATCCGGCTTGAAGGAATTGATCGCCTTGATCAGTCCGATCGTCCCCACCGAAACGAGGTCATCCGGATCCACGCCCGTATTATCGAACTTTCGGGCTATGTATACCACCAAGCGAAGATTGTGCTGAATGAGTTCGGCTTTTACTTTATCCGTTTCCTCGCCCTGTTCCAACTTCCCCAGCATTTCGCTTTCCTGCTCGGGAGAAAGAGGGAGCGGCAGAGCTTCCGTCCCGCAGATATAATCCACCGTATTTTCCGCGTCGAATTGTCGTAAAAAACATTTTAGTATTTCCTTGATTTTCATGATGTTACCTCAACCTCCTCTCACGACTTCGGTCACACAATAATAATTTTCCGTCAAACCGGCCCCGAATCGCCGATCCTTTATTACCCCGCCCGTCTTCCGTCAATCGGACAATACCGCCGCGTTGAGAATAATTTTATATTCGCGCGCGCGGATATTTCCCGACGGTGCAAAATAGACTTTATCTATTATATTCGGCTTATCTCCGCAATATATCTCCAACCTGTCCGCCAGAAAAATTTTTATCGTACTTTCCCCGCCCATCGTCACAATCGTCATTTCTTCCGTCATCGTCCTTTCTCCCAACAAATCGAAGGCGAGATCGGGAGAGAGAAAACAGACGGGAATCCCCTTTACTTTGGCGCGGTTTCCGCTGTCGAGAAATCCGTCCGCCTTTATCGACCTGTCCCCAAGCGTCACGCGGCAGAGATAGACGAACCTGCGCACGGCTCTGCGGCGATAGAGCCCTTTGACGAGTGCGACGGAAAGAACCGCAAACACAAAGCTGCCCGAAAGCACCAATCCGACGGGTACGCTCTCCGTAAGATACCCGTTTTCCGTTGCGCCGTAATCGATCGAAAAGACGGAATATACCGCGAGGAGCGCTCCGCCGAGCGCGAAGCTGAATCCGAAGAACAAAGCGCCCGTAAGCAAATACCTGCCTATTCCCTTCCCCTTTACGGCGATGAGCGTCAAGAGCGCTCCGACGGAAAATTTGAGTATGTAAGAGAGAATTTTACCCGTATCCAACAGGGGAAAAATCACTGCGAACGCTGCGCCGAAGGCAGAGGCGAGAGCGATTCTCTTAAAAGAAATCTGTTGTTTTGCCGCTTTCAGGGCCAGCCACAGAAGCATAGCGTCCAACAGAAAATTTTCCGCGAGCGCATATTCTATGTAAATTTCCATCTCTGTCCCCTCACGAGAGAAGTTTGGGGATATTATATAACCTGACGAAGCGAAAAAAAGCGCAATTTTGGGCGATTTATCCGAAATACGGGCGTTTTCGGATAAAATTTAATTTCAAGCCTTTGCAAAAAGTAAAAACAGTTGCCTTTTGGGGTCGGGTTTGCTATAATAATTTTATCATTTTGCCGCCGGAAACATGCGGGAAGGAGATTTTCAAACGATACGGCATGCAGTCCAAAAAACTCAATTATAAGCACACCATTTTCGCCTGTTACACGGGATATATTTCCCAGGCGATCATCGTCTGCTACATACCTCTTCTATATGTAACTTTTCAGGCGGAGTTCGGCTTTTCCTCCCTCTCTAAAATCACGCTGTTGACCACGATTTGTTTTTTGGCGCAGCTCATTACCGACCTTTTATCGAGTAAATTCGTGGACAAAATCGGCTATCGGACATGCGCGATAGCCGGAGAAGCTCTGTGCGCCGTCGGGCTTTGCTGTCTCGCTTTTCTGCCGGAGTTTCTGTCTCCCATGCCGGGCCTCATCGTTTCGGCCTGTCTGTATGCCGTCGGAGCGGGACTTCTCGAAGTAATCGTTTCCCCCATCGTCGAAGCGTGCCCCACAAAAAGAAAAGAAGCGGCCATGGGCTTCCTCCATTCCGTGTTCTGTTGGGGGAGCGTATTCGTCGTGCTCGTTTCCACCCTGCTCTTTTCGACGATCGGAATTGCGCATTGGAGATTGATCGCGTGTCTTTGGGCGATCATTCCCGCCGCCGGGGCGGTGTTGTTTTTCTTCGTTCCCCTCTACTCCCTCCCGCAAGCCGAGGACGAACAGCCGTCCGGTTTTCGTTCCCTCGCGAAAAACGGCGTCTTTTGGGTGCTTTGCCTGTTGATGGTCTGCGCGGGCGCTACCGAACAGGCTATTTCTCAATGGGCTTCCACTTTTGCGGAAAAGGGACTCGGAATTTCCAAATCTCTGGGCGACCTCGCGGGTCCCATGGCGTTCGCCGTATGTATGGGATTGTGTCGGGTCTTCTATGCGAAATTTCTCCACAAAATCTCCCTTGAAAAATTTCTCGTCATCGGGGCGGTCGGATGCGTCGGAGCCTATCTGCTCGTCACGCTGCCTCCCGTTCCCGTCATCAACCTTCTCGGCTGCGCGCTTTGCGGCCTGTTCGTCGGCATTCTTTGGCCGGGGACCTATTCGGTCGCCGCGAAAAAACTACCTTACGGCGGAGCGGCAATGTTCGCGCTCCTTGCCCTTGCGGGAGACCTCGGCTGTCTCGCCGGACCTACGACGGTAGGTTTTGTATCCGGTATATTCGACGATAATCTCAAAGTCGGACTTACGGTCGCCGTCATCTTCCCCGCACTGGCTGTGCTCGGCATGTTTCTTCTGTCAAAACATAGGGACAAAGGCCCCGAATTGCTGAATCCGAACGAACAGAAATAAAACACCCCGTCGGTCAATGACCGACGGGGTGTTTTATTTCTCAACACATAACAAGCCTTTCAAAAATCCGAAAAAATATCTATCGTTCTTCTCGGAAGTAGTTGAGTCCCAAACTTGCGGGAGGCTGCGTTTCTTTACTGTTCAAGATACTCGTTACAATCAATACGATGATCGTGACGACATAGGGCAACGCTTTGATAAGCTCGATCTGCGCAAACGTAATTCCGCTTATATAGCTGGAAGCGATATAAAGACCGCCGAAAATAATCGAACCCAAAATGGCGAGCGCGGGGCGCCAAAGGGTAAAGATAACGAGGGCGATGGACAGCCAACCGAACCCTTCGAGAAAGTGTACGTCGTCCCAATTTCCGCCCATATAATCCATAATGCAGAACAATCCGCCGAGTCCCGAAATTCCGCAACCGATGCACGTCGCCAGATATTTATAGCGCGACACATTGATTCCCGCGGCGTCCGCCGTAGCGGGATTCTCACCCACCGCGCGCAAGTGCAGACCTATGCGGGTACGATTGAGAATGAGCTGAGCCGCGATCGCGACGATAATCGCCAGATACACGAGGATACCGTGAGATAAAAATATTTCTCCGAACCACCCGAGTTTATCGTCCACGGGGAAAAGGTTGGTGTAATATTTGCTCGCACGGGCGATAACCGCCATGTTTGCCTTGATGAGATTGATGAGATGTCCCGCGAGCCCCACCCCGAACGTCGTCAAGGCGAGACCTGTAACGTTCTGATTTGCACGGAGCGTGACCGTCAAAAAGCTGTATAAAGCTCCCATCGCCGCTCCCGCGAGGAAAGTGACGATCAAAGGTACGAGAACGAGCAGAAACGGCACGGAAGTACCGATTGACTTTATGAGATAATACTCGGAAAGACAGCCGACTGCCGCGCCCACGCTCATGACGCCGGGGACGCCGAGATTGAGATGACCGGATTTTTCCGTGATGATCTCCCCCGTCGAGCCGAAAAGGAAAATCGCGCTGATACGAATGGCGCTCGTCAAAAATTTTACGAACATGTTTCCTTTTCCTCCTTTTTGCGTTTTTTGGCTTTGCGGAACTTAATCTGATACAGGATAAAAAATTCACAGCCGATAATAAAGAAGAACATAATACCTGTGATAATATCGGCGAAGTAGGCGTTTGCGACTCCGCAATCCGTCATGACCTGCCCCATACCCTTTTGCAAAAATACGACCAGATACGCGGTAAAAATCATAAAGATCGGATTGAATTTTGCCAGCCAGGAAACGAGAATCGCCGTAAATCCGCGGCCGCCGACCGTCTCTTTACTGATCATGTGGTCGATTCCGCCGACGATTAAAAATCCGGCCAAGCCGCAAATAGCGCCCGAAATGAGAAGGGTGCGGACAACGACTTTCTTTACGTTGATTCCCACGTAACGAGCCGTATTCTCGCTTTCGCCCACGACGGAAATTTCATAGCCCTGTTTGCTGTACTTCATATAGACATAGACCAAAGCAGTGACGATCGTTACCACGATGACGCTCAGCCAGAAATCGCCTCCGCCGATTTGCGGCAGATTGCCGTGCGGGAGCGGACTCATGTTTCCCGAACCCGTCGGATACCAAATCTTTATGGCAAAGAGCACGATCTGCATGGCCACATAGTTCATCATAAGGGTAAACAAAGTTTCGTTGGTATTCCATTTTGCCTTGAAAATCGCAGGGATCACAGCCCAAAGCATACCAGCGGCCACGCCCGCGACGAACATGATGGGAATAAGAACTCCGTCCGGGACTTTTCCGCCGAGATAGAACATGCACACCGTACAGGCGAAACCGCCCATGAGTACCTGTCCTTCCGCACCCGTATTCCAAAAACGCATTTTGAATGCGGGAGTGATGGCGAGCGCGATCAAAAGAAGAATCGCTCCGTCACGGAGAAAAATCAAGATTCTTCGCTCCGTGCCGAAGATTCCCGAAAACATAGACGAATAAATGAAGAAGGGATCTTTTTTCAAAACGAGAAACGACAGCAAACCTGTAACAACGAAGGCGAGCAGGATAGCCGCCGCACGGATCAACCAGGATTTCCACCAGGGAACGGAAGTGCGCTTTACGATATGAAAAAGGGGTTCTTTGACGCTTTTTTCTTTATTCTTCATAATCTTCCCGTTCCTCCCGTTGATTTTTTACCATCAAAAGTCCGATTTCTTCCTTTTTAGCCGTTCTGCCGTCCAAAATTCCCGTGATACGGCCGCTGCCGATGACCATGATCCGATCGCAAAGCTCTAAAAGGACGTCCAAATCTTCACCCACGAAAATGACGCAGACGCCCTTTTTCTTCTGTTCCGTCAAGAGATTGTAGATGGTATAGGAAGAATTGATGTCCAAACCTCTGACCGGATACGCCGCAAGGAGTACGGTGGGCGAAGCGGCGATTTCCCGCCCCACCAATACTTTTTGAACGTTTCCTCCCGAAAGGCGGCGGACGGGCGTTTTGGCGCTCGGCGTAGATACTTCGAGGCTCTTAATAATTTTTTCGGCAAGATTTTCGGGTTCCTTTCTGTCGAGGAAAATCGAATGTCCCTTTCGATAGCTTCTGAGCATCATATTGTCGATGATGTCCATGTTTCCGACGAGCCCCATTCCCAGACGATCCTCGGGGACGAAAGAAAGACGAATTCCCATTTCCCGGATCTGTAAGGGTGACTTTCCGATAAGCTGTTCGCCTGCGGGCATTTCCCCGACGTTTTCTCCTTTGCTTTCCTGTCCGGACTCCTCTGTTTGAGATTCTTCGGGCGGATAATATTCTATGCTGGCGCCTGCGATCGGAATCTGCAAACCCGCGATCGATTCCAGAAGCTCTCTCTGACCGCTTCCCGCAATCCCCGCTATGCCGAGAATTTCCCCGCTGAATGCGTCAAAATTCACGTCGTCGAGGATACGAATCCCCTCGTTGTTTATGAAGGTAAGATTTCTGACTTCCAGACGCTTTTGGCAATTTACGGGCATGGGACGATCGATATTCAGGGATACTTTTTTACCGACCATCATTTCCGTCAATTCCTGTTCGTTGGTCTTTGCCGTCTCTACCGTCGCTATATGTTCGCCCTTTCTCAAAACCGCCACTCTGTCCGAAATCGACATAACTTCGTTGAGCTTATGCGTGATGATGATGATGGATTTACCGTCGTCGCGCATCGTGCGGAGTACGGCAAACAGCTTATCGATTTCCTGAGGGGTGAGAACGGCGGTAGGCTCGTCCAGAATGAGAATATCCGCACCGCGGTATAAGACTTTCACGATTTCCACGGTCTGTTTTTCGGAGACGGACATTTCGTGAATTTTTTTCTTCGGATCGATATGGAAACCGTACTTTTCGCTCATTTCCCGAACGCGGGCGTTGACTTCTTTGAGATTATACTTCTCTCCGCGTACGCCGAGGACGATATTCTGAGCGGCAGAAAATACGTCCACCAACTTGAAATGCTGATGAATCATTCCTATCTTATAGCGAAAGGCATCTTTGGGCGAACGAATGGAAACTTCCTCTCCGTCAATATAAATCTGGCCCTCGTCGGGATAATAAATTCCCGCGATCATGTTCATGAGCGTCGTTTTCCCCGACCCGTTCTCGCCGAGGACGGACAAAATCTCGCCCTTTCTCACGTCCATATCCACGTTTTTATTCGCGATGACCTCTCCGAACGTTTTCGTTATGTTTTTCAGTTGTATTGCAATGGGTTTGTCCACAGTGCCTCCCGAAACTTTTGATTAACGCGAACGGGCGGAGCCTCTTCGGTACTCCGCCCCTATATATAATTTTACAAAACTTTACACTTTTTCATTCAACAATTTTATGCCGTCAATTTTTATATCGAAATAAGGAGCCGTACGGAAAATCGATTCCTGGAAAACGCCGTCTTTGATCGCTTCAATCTCTTTCTCTCCGTCGCCGTCTATATCTACCATGTAGCTCGTAAGCGTCTCACCGTTAACCGTAAACTTAGAAGTATCGAACACATTCAAAGTTCCGTCTAAAAGACTTTTTTCGACTTCGGCAACCTTTTCCTCTGTCCCGTCTGCAATTGCCGTACCGAATTCCGTAATTTTCACGGAACCCGTTTCAAGTGTTCCCGTCCAGTCATCGGCGATTTCTTCTCCAGTCATCGCTTTTTCGAGAATATATTTGAAATAAGGAGTCCAGTCGATATAGGAGGAAACGAGGAAGGTTTCGGGGCAGGCCTCAAACGTGCTTCCGTTATAGGAGACGTTGGGAACTCCCGCTTCTTCGCAGGCAGAGGGCGCACCCATGGAATCGGCGTGCTGGGAAATAAGTTTGCAGCCGCCCGCAATAAGGCTTTCCGCCGTGGATTTTTCGGCCGAGATGTCAAACCAGGAACCGGTAAACTGAATGTCCATGGTAACGGTCGGGCAGACGGATTTCGCACCGAGGTAGAAAGAGGTATAACCGGAAATAACTTCCGCGTAGGTATAAGCGCCCACATAACCGATTTTTGCTTCTTCTTCGGTAAATTCTCCCTCCTCGATCATTTCGTTGAGCTTCATGCCCGCAACGACGCCCGCGAGATAACGTCCTTCGTAAATGGAAGCGAATGCGTTATGGAAATTATCGAGTCCGCTCGACGCCGCCGTGACGCCCGTCGCATGGCAGAATTCCACATCCGGATTTTCCTCCGCGGCTTCTCTGACAAAGGGCTCATGACCGAAAGAATCGGCAAAAATCAGATCGCAACCTTGATCTACAAGGTCGAGAGCCGCCTCTTTGCATTCAGAAAGTTCGGGAATCCCCGTTTTCATGATAAACTGATCGGCATCAAGTCCCACTTCTTCAACCGCTCTCCTTGCCGCGTCAATAAAGTTCTTATCATAGGTAGAGGTTTCATCATGCAAACAAATCAAACCGAATTTGAATTTGTCCTCACCTTCTCCGCAGGAAGCTAAAGAAGCAGCCACGCCGAAGCCCATAACCAAGGAAAGAGCCACTGTAAGAAATCTTTTTTTCATGATTTTATCTCCTTACGTCCGCGATTTTTTCACGGGCCGAATTTTAACGCTTTTGTATTTTTGTATTTCGTCTTTTGCATTGACGCTTTTAGCTTTTGTCAAAGTCAAACAGCGCCCGTCTTGTCAAATCGGTACTACCGCAATGCGGCATTTTGAGTAAAAAACGTCTCTTTCAGCTTCGGAAAGAAATTGTTCCGTTCTCCATTTTTTCGACGATCGCGAGGGACTCCACGCGGTAGCCCTGTTTTCTCAACTCGTCTCCGCCGCCCTGAAAGCCCTTTTCGATTTCCGCGCAACAGCCGACGACTTCCGCCCCCGCCTGTTTCACGATATCGATCAGCCCTTTCAGAGCATTTCCGTTTGCGAGGAAATCGTCGGTAATGAGAACTTTATCTTCCAAAGAAATATATTCTTTCGAAACTGCAATATCGTAAGTGATTTTATGCGTAAAAGAATACACGGGGGAAGAATACTGTTCTCCGCTGACGTTTGCGGAAGGGTGCTTTTTCGCGAATACCATGGGTACTCCCAATTCGAGCGCCACCGCCGTCGCGAACGCGATTCCCGACGCTTCCACCGTCAATACTTTCGTGATACGGGTTCCTTTGAAAAGGCGGGCGGTCTCCTCCGCCATTCGTTTCAGAAACACCGTATCCACTTTTTGGTTGAGGAAACTTCCCACTTTCAGAACGTCTCCGGGAAGAACCGTCCCTTCCTTGATGATTTTTTCTTCCAATGCTTTCATTTTTTCACTGAAAAGACGGCAGACGAAAGAACGCCGCCGCCAATATCTCCCTTGCTCTTCTGTAAAATCAGGGCTTGTCCAATAGTCGCGATTATTTTTCGGGTACCGCGGTAGAAACTCCTCCGCCCTTCTTCCGGAGGTATATATCGGCTTTTATAAAATTTTCCTTTTCGGATTTCTTCGCAAACGACTTTCCGTCCCATAAAACGCGGGGCAGAAACGACGCCGAAAAACGACGTCTGCACTTTTCCGCCGCTATGTTTACGGGCCGAAAAATAATTTGCGTAACGCTCCGTTACGCAGAAAGCGGGACGTCCCGCTTTATTCGCCTGAAAAAGGCCTATCCGATTTCAAAAAAGAAAAAAGTCAACCGCTCTTGACTTTATCATAACTATATCACATTGTGAAAATCTTGTCAAATGATAGCGATTGAAATTCTATTTTCACACTTTTTGTCTCATATTATCATTGTTTGAAATTTATGAAAACATTTTTATCGGGCAAAAAGCCATACCGTTTACCGTTATACCGTTGTTTTCAAAAGGCGTATTTATAATGTTCGATTCTTCCGTCCGCCCAGACTTCGACGACGTCGAAGCGCGCGTTGGGTTCCCGGCCCCGTTCCATCCAATAGAATTGCGCTATGCGTTTATAGCGGCGGCGTTTTGCCGCGACCACCGCCTCCGCGGGAGTCCCGTATTCGTCCGAAGTCCGGGTCTTTACCTCTGCGAAAACGACTTCGTCGCCGTCCTCCGCAATCAAATCCGCCTCTCCGAACGGAGTTCGGTAATTCTTATGTAAAATTTTATATCCCTGCGCTTTCAGGTACTCTTCGGCGAGCTTTTCTCCCCGTCTGCCCAGAACTTTTTTACGAACGTCCTGCGATGAATCGGACATATTCCGTGCTCCTTTATTGCCCTGATGTGTTCCGCCGTGCCGTAGCCTTTATTTCTTTCAAAACCGTATGCGGGATACGTCTTTGCATATTCTTCCATGAGTGCGTCCCTGAATACTTTTGCGACGATGCTCGCCGCGCCGATCGAATAGGAAAGCGCGTCTCCGTGCACGATGCTCCTTTGCGGGAACGGAATATCCAACGTCATATTCCCGTCGGTGATGACCGTATCGGGAACGATTTTCAGACTTTCCAAGGCGTTTTTCATTCCCAGCCGCGTCGCCTGCAAAATATTGATTTCGTCGATAATCTTTTCGTTTACTTCATACACGGTATACGCCAAAGCGCGTTCCCGAATGAGCTTTGCCAAAAGCTCCCTCTTTTTCGGAGAAAGTTTTTTGCTGTCGTCCACTCCTTGAATGATTTCGATTTCTTCAAGCGGCATGACGACGGCGGCGCACACGACGGGGCCCGCCAGAGGACCGCGGCCCACTTCGTCCACTCCCGCAATCGTCTTGAAGCCCTGCGAAAGCAATTCCCGTTCTATTTTTAATTTATCCGAGGCGCACAACTCTCTTTTCATTTAACGCCTTCCTTGATACTTTATTCTATGTTTGAAATTTATTTTATGCTCAAAACGGCAAATCCCGATACTCCGCCGCGTCTTCCAGACAGACTTTCCCGATACGGCCCTTCCGAAAATCGTCGATGAGCGCTTTTGCTCCGCGGTCATAATCGTATTCCCCGCCCTTTAAGATAAATCCGCGTCGTTTGCAGAGCGCTTCGTACATGCCGAGCTTTTCCGAAAAATCGGTAATTCCGTAACGGTGCGTGAGATAACGGGGATATTTTTCCGCGAGTTCTCCGAGAAGTTCCAAGGCGATGTCGTCCATGTCCAAAATGTCGTCATTGATGCTGCCGATATAAGCGAGATGCCTCGCCAAAGTCTGATTGTCGAAAGAAGGCGGCATCGTGCCGGGCGTATCCAACAGGTCGAACGAGCCACACCGAAGCCACTTTACGTCTCTCGTTACGCCCGCTTTATCGCCCGTTTTCGCCCGTTTCTGACCGCTCAGAAGATTGACGATCGTGCTCTTTCCCGTGTTCGGAATTCCCGCCACCATAAAACGAAACGTGCGGTTTAACCCTTTCGCTTCCGCGCGTTCCCGCTTTTCTTCCGTCATTCGTGTCAATTTTTGCATGATCGCGCGGCGGGAAGAAAGCTCCGTCGAATTGCAGCGGATACACTGCCGACCTTTTTCCTCCGCCAGCCGAACAAATCCGTCCGCGCCTTCGTCCGCGAGATCCGACTTATTGAGAAGATAGAGCACGGGTTTTTCCCCGAATATTTTTTTCAGATTTTTATTCAGCGTAGCCGCAGGCGCGCGGGCATCGAGCACGCAGATGACGCCGTCGCAAAGCGCCCGCTTTTCCTCCATGTCCCGCATCGCTTTCGTCATGTGTCCGGGAAACCACTGTATCGTTTTCGCCATACTTCGTTCCTTTTCCGTGTCGTTTTTTCTTTCTCTCTTTCCGTTCGTCTTATCCTTGCCGCCGCCAAACCTATGGGCAGGACAGGAATGCGGGGAAGACTTTATTCCGAAAATCGCTTCCGTTACGGAATTATTTTTCCAATAAATCGGGACGATATTTTTTCGTCAGTTCCAAGGCCTGTTCCCGCCGCCAGCGGTCTACTTTTGCATGATCGCCGCTCAAAAGCACTTCGGGAACGGAAAGACCGCGATATTCCTGCGGCCGAGTATATTGCGGATATTCGAGAAGATTGTCCGAAAAACTTTCGTCGACGAGAGAGGAAGTATTGATGACTCCGTCCACATATCTCGAAACGCAATCCACCAAGACCATGGCGGGCAATTCCCCGCCCGTAAGGACATAGTCCCCGATAGAAATTTCTTCGTCGATGAACAAATCGATCGCCCGTTGATCCACGCCCTCATAATGCCCGCACAGAAGAATCAGCCAATCATGGGAAAGAAGAGAGAACACTTTCTGTTGCCGAAGTGTTTCCCCTTTCGGAGAGAGGTAAATCCTGTGTGCCCGATGTTCTTTATCCAGCGCCTCGATGGCGCTGCCGATGGGCTGCGGCATCATGACCATGCCCGCGCCGCCGCCAAAGGGATAATCGTCGCATTTCAAATGCTTATCTTCCGTAAATTCTCGGATATCGACGACATTGATTTCTATCTTTCCCGCACGCTGCGCCCGACCGAGAATACTCTCTTTCAGAGCAGAAAACATATCGGGAAATAGGGTAAGAATATCTATCCTCATAACTTATCCTAAATTGACTCTGTTTTTCAGAACGTATTTTTCAAAAAAGAACAGTCCGACGCTTCCGCCTGCGGCGAGCGCAATCAGTATCCATAAGAACAAATGCACGGCGACAGCCGAATCGATTATCCCTCCGAGAAATCCCGTAGACATAAAGAAAATATAAATTACCTGACTTACGGCAAGATAAATTACATAAGCAATAGCGGCAGCTCCGGCGCGACTTTTATTGACAATCATCTGCCCGACGCATACGCATGCGTATACGATTTGAAGATTAAAAATAATCCCTATCAGAAGCAGAAAAACTATTTCTATCGTAAGCATAGCCATATCTGCGGGAAATTCATGGTAAATTTCCCCCAAAGAGACGAAAAAGTTTTCCAAAGCGGGAAAAACTTCCCTCCAATAAGGAACCGCCACGATTAATATGGACGCTATTGCAACCAAAATCGTCAAAAAAATCGTTACAAATCCGCTAATCAGTTTGGAAAAAATATGTTCTTCGGACGTCGCGGGAATACTTAAAGTAAGATACCCCTCCGCGCCGAACAAATTTTTAAGGAAGTGCACCGCAATATTGAAAATACATATTGCCGAACAAAGAGCCACGCCTACTATATACAGTATGATAATAGAAGACATTGCCATCATAAAAGGAACGACCACACCTGTTTCCACATCCGATGCAGACATATGCTCCGCAATCGGCAGGCAAATCGCGCAAAGTACCGCCAAGGCCCCCAAGACGATATAGCAGGGAACGAGAAATTTGAACAGCGCGCGGAAGTCGTATTTCAACAATTTTTTCAGCATATGTCCGCGGACCGCCTTTATTTTTCCGTCCCCGTTCAAGTCCGCTTCGTCGATTCCGCTGCGGGCATAATCCGATCGATAATGATTTTCATGGGAATCAAAAAAGTCCTGAGAATTCTCCGGCGCGGAAAAAACAGGCTTATCGGAAGGCGGAACATTCGCCGAATCCAAGGGAGAAGTTATTTTTTCCGAAGGAGCGGAAGTCACAGAAGAATCAAGCGTATCCGAAGCATCGAAACCGAATAAATCCTCTTTTTCGTTCTCCTCCGCTATGCCGGATTCTCCTTGGCCGACCTCGCTTTTTTCCTTATCGTCGTTTTCAAACCAATACTTATCGTTTCCGCTTACCATCTGAATACCTCCCTGAACAGCTGGTCTATCGTCTTGCCCTCTCCTTTGCGGATATCGTTTGCGCCGCCCTGCAACACGATTTTTCCGTTTTGCAGAAACAGCACGTAATCGAGGACGGGTTCAATATCTCCGATCAAATGCGTACAGATGATCATTGTCGAATCCGCGTTCTTGTGGGAAACGATGGTGTTGAGAATATAATCCCGCGCGGCGGGATCGACGCCCGCGATGGGCTCGTCGAGAATAAACAGCTTGGCATTCCTCGACAAAGTGAGTATGAGACCGAGTTTTTCCTTCGTTCCCTTGGACAAAGCGCGCACCTTCTGCCCCATATTCACGCCGAGTTCGGAAATCATTTTTTCCGCTTTCTTCTCGTCGAAATCGGGAAAGAAGTCCTTATAATACTCCACCTCCTGCTTTACGGTGAAACCGTCGCTCAAAAAGTTGCTGTCGGGAAGATACGCGACGATAGCCTTCGTCTCCGTGCCGACCGTCATTCCTCCCACGCGGATATTCCCTTCCGTCGGAGTCAAAAGTCCGGTCAAAAGTTTGATGAGCGTCGTTTTCCCGCTTCCGTTCGGACCCAAAAGGCCCACGATACAGCCCTTATCGGGGACGGAAAACGTCAGATGGTCGAGCGCACGAAGTCCCTTATAGTCCTTTGTCAGCCCCGTACACTCCAAAATATTTTCCATATTTCTCTTTATACTCCTTTATCCGCCTCCTCGCGGACGCGGTTCCTCTGATTTTTATTGTACCATATTTTACGGTTAATGTCAAGATTTGAGAACAAAACCTTATAAAAAGAAAAACAGAGCATACCATGGCCGAAAATAATTCAGTCCATACACGGCATGCCCGTTTTGACTTTTCTTTTATTCAGTTCTCCCCTGCCTATGCCGATTCAAAGGATAGCTTCTACAAAGCTCTTTGCATCGAAGTGTTCCAAATCCTCTATTTTTTCTCCGACACCCACAAAGATGACGGGCAAAGCGAGCTCGGATGCCAGCGAAAAGACAAACCCGCCCTTTGCCGTGCCGTCCAGCTTGGTGAGTACGAGTCCGTCGAGCTCTACCGCCTCGTCGAAGACGCGCGCCTGATTGACGGCGTTCTGTCCCGTCGTAGCGTCGAGAACGAGCAGCTTCAAAAAATCCGCTTCGGGATATTCCCGCGTGACGACGCGGTCCATTTTTTGAAGCTCTTTCATGAGATTGTCTTTGACGTGCAAACGTCCCGCCGTATCGACGATGACGACGTCCGTTTTTTTCGCCTTTGCGGAGGATACGGCATCGAAAATAACCGCTGCGGGATCGCTTCCCTCCTCGTGCTTGACGATTCTCACCTTTGCCCTGTCCGCCCACACGGCGAGCTGTTCCCCCGCCGCCGCGCGGAAGGTGTCCGCGGCCGCGACCGTGACCGTCTTTCCCTTTTCGATGAAATAATGCGCCAGCTTTCCGATAGTCGTCGTTTTTCCAACGCCGTTTACGCCTACCAGCATAATGACGCATGGATAAGAGATGTCGGGAACTTCCGCCTCTTTGAGAATATCGGTCAAAATTCCCCGCAGAAGTTCCGTAACGTATGCTTCGTCTTTGAGCTTTTCTCCGATTGCCTTCGCCTTCACCCGCGCCACGACTTCTTCCGCCGTGGAAACGGAAACGTCCGAAGAAATGAGGAGTTCCTCCAATTCCTCATAAAATTCGTCGCCCAATTTGTTTTTGGAAAACAAAACTCTCAGTTTTTCCGATAAATTGTCCTTCGTCTTTTTCAGAGCGCCGAACAGTTTTCCGAATATACCCATAAATTCTCCTTGCGATTCGATTTTGCCGCGCGCATTTCCGCCCGCGGCTGCAACTGCGGCGGATACGGCAAAGAGTGCCGAGAGATGAAACCATCGACTATTAACCGCCATTCGTCAGTATCGGTGACTAACCGTCAGTCATGAACCGTCAGTATCAGCCGCCAGCCAAAATTCGTCAGTTGCCAAACATCAATGATTAATTGTCCGCCGTCAGCCCGTAACCGCCGGTCATTAATAGTCATTATTCGACGGTTCCCGCGCCGAGCTTTTCCTCTACGTCCGCCAGCTTGACGGAGACGATTTTGGAAACGCCCTTTTCCTGCATGGTCACGCCGAAAAGGGAATCCGCCTGATTCATGGTCGGCTTTCTGTGCGTAATGACGATAAACTGCGTTTCCTCCGAGAAATGTTTGAGGTAGGATGCAAATCTGTCCACGTTTGCGTCGTCGAGCGCCGCCTCTATCTCGTCGAGAATACAGAACGGCATGGGCCGAGCCCGCAAAATGGCGAACAGAATGGCAATCGCCGTCAGAGCGCGTTCGCCGCCCGAAAGGAGGGAAATTTTTGTCAGTTTCTTTCCGGGAGGGCAGGCGACGATTTCCACGCCCGCCGCGAGCGGATCCTCCCCTTCCACGTAATCGAGCTGCAATTCCGCTTTTCCGCCGCCGAACAATTCCTTGAAGGTAATTTTGAAATTCTCGTTGATTTCGTTGAAGCCCTCGTCGAACTGTTTGAGCATCTCTTCGCGAATTTCGTTGAGCGCGGTCGTCAAATCCTCTATCGCCTTTTGGAGATCGTCGCGCTGCGCAATCATCTCGTCATAGTGCGCCTTTTCTTCCGCGTATTCCTCCACGGCGTTCGGATTGACGGCCCCCAGCATGGTGATTTTACGTTTGAGTACGGTAATGAGGTTCGCAGCTTCGTCCGCGTTGAAATTCTCCGCCTTCATGGACAGACAAGCCTCATAGTCCATCTGATAGGCCTCGTCTATCCTCAGGCGCATGTTTTCGAGATTGGTGTCTATTTTACTGATTTCTATCTCGCATTTATACCGCTTGTCCGACTGTTTTGTAATCGTTTCCTGCAAGCCGTTGCGCTCCTCTTCGAGTTCGAGCTGGCGCGCGTTGATTTCTTCCTTTTCTTTGGAAAGCGCGGCGATTTTGTCCACAATTTCCTGAACGGCGGCCTTTTCCTCTTCGGTGAGCTCCTTTTCCTGTGCCTCCGATTCCAGCGCGTGGAGTTTGCCTTCCAAATCCTTTTTGGAGGCTTCCGTTTCGAGAATCCGCTTGACGAGTTCCTCCTTTTCCGCATTCAGGCGGCGGAAGTTTTCCTCCTCCTTTTCGAGCGCGGAATTGAGCGCGGCATATTCCACTTCGAGATCGTGCAGTTTCTTGCTCTTTTCCTCCCGCTCCGCCTTGAAACGGTCGCATTGGCTGCGCTGCCCTGCGAGTTCTTCCTCCGCGCTCTGGCGCATGGAATTGAGCTCCTCCTCGCTCTTGGAGGAATCCGCCTCCTCGTTTTCGAGCGCGCGGAGTTTTTGTTTCAGCTCTTGGAGCGCCTCCTCGTATACGCCGATATCCGCTTCCGCCTCGGCGATTTGCTGCAAGAGCGCCTCCTCGCGCTGTTGCAGAGCCGCCGTTTCGGTATTGGCGGACTGATACTTCGCGCGGAGCTTTTCGACTTCTTCTTCCGCTTCCTTGCGGGCTTCCTCGCTCTCGGCGATGGCGGCTTTCAGCTTTTCGATATATTTCTGCTTGCGGACGATGTTTTCCTTACATTCCTGAATTTTGCGCTCGTTGGAAAGGAGCGAGCCCGCGTCCTTTCTTCGGCTTCCGCCCGTCATGGCGCCGCTGGTCATGACGATATCGCCGTCCAGCGTCACGATTTTGAAGGAATTTCCGTATTTTTTCGCTATCGCGTTGGCGTTGAAAATATTGTCGCAGATGAGCGTATTGCCGAGCAGGTTGCTGATGACGTTATAATAATAGTCGTCATATTGTACCAGCTCGGTTGCGAGCCCCATGGCGCCCTTTTCGTTCATGGCGCGCTGAATTTCGCGGGTGTCCGGCTTGGGACGCATGCTGGACACAGGCAGGAAAGTGACGATACCGCCGTTCGTGCGTTTCAGGTATTCGATAAGATAGCGCGCGTCGTCCGACGTGGCGGTGACGACGTTCTGCATGGCGCCACCGAACGCCGTCTCTATGGCGGTTTCGTATTTCTGTTCGGTGCGGACAATATCCGCAAGGGCGCCCTTGACGCGGTTTCCGACGTCGGGATTGGTCTTTGCCACGGACAAAAGCCGCCTGACCGAATCCTTGTACCCCTCGAAGCGGTTCTTCAAGCTGATATACAGTTCGAGACTGTCCCTGAGAGAAGCGAGCTGACCGTTGGCGTTGAACAGCTCCTGATTGAAATTGTTGACGGTGAGCTGCATTTCGCGCATTTCTTCCGTCTTTTCTTCGAGCGCGGAATTCCCCGTCGAAGTAAAATCTTTGAGCCGTTTCAAGTCCCCGCGCACGGCGGCGAGCTCGTCCCCCAGCCGCTCTTTTCTCTGATTGCTCTTGTCGAGCGCGGAGGAGATTTCTTTAATCCGTTCTTCCGCCGCTTCCTTGCGCGCGGAAAGGGTACCGATATTCTTTTTGATTTCGGACAGGTTGTCCGCGGATTCCATCTGGCTCAGCCGCTTTTCGTCGGACAGCCGCTCGAACACCTCGATTTTATTGTCCAGCGCGGCCACCGCGGAACGCAAAACATCCGTCTCGTTTTCGATGACGGAAATGCGCGCCGTATCCTGTTTGCGCTTTTGTACCCCGAGCGCCACTGCGTCGTCGATTTCTCCGATGCGGGCTTTGCTCTCCGCGAGGACGTCCTCCGCCGCGGAAATCTGCGAGCGATACGTACTGATACGCTCCCGCACGAGTTTGAGTTCGCCGTCCTTGCGCTCGTTGCCGACGGAGAGTTCCACGCGGCGGTCGTTGAGCTCGGTGAGCTGATCGTCCGCCTCCGCGATTTTGCGGCGATTTTCCTCAAAAAGGCGGTTGACGCGTTCCACCTGTACGTTTAAGGAGATAATTTTATCGGAAATGGCGGAGATGTCCTTTTTGAACTTGTCCTTTTCCGTCTCCGCGTTTTCATAGCGGTATATGTAGGTATTCACCTCGTTGTATTTGAGGGAATCGGAATATTCGTTGTATTCGCGTGCGGCCTCCGCCTGCTTGCCGAGGGGACCGAGACGGCGTTCCGCCTCGTCGATTCTCTGGCGGTAAATAAAGAGATTGGAGTTGGAATCTTCCAATTTCCGTTCGATTTCCTGCTTGCGGGATTTATATACCATGAGCCCGGTGGCTTCCTCGAAGATGAGCCGCCTGTCCTCGGGCTTGGCGTTCATGATTTGTTCCACCTTGCCCTGACCGATGATGGAATACCCCTCTTTTCCGAGCCCGATGCCGTGAAAGAGCGCAACGATATCCTTCAAACGGCTGGGTTGTCCGTTGATGAGGTATTTGCTGTCGCCGTTCCGATACAGTCTTCTGGTCATTGCGACGTCCGTGGCGTCGAGGTCGAAAATGCGCTTCTGGTTATCGAAAACGAGCGTCACTTCGCAAAACGAGAGCGGTTTTCTTTCCAGCGTCCCGCCGAAAATGACGTCCTGCATGTTGCTGCCGCGCAAAGATTTTGCAGACTGTTCCCCCAAAACCCAGCGAACGGCGTCGGCGACGTTGCTCTTTCCGCAGCCGTTGGGGCCCACGATGCAGGTAACGCCGTCGTCGAACCGAATCGTCGTTTTGTCGGCGAACGATTTGAAGCCGACCAGTTGTATTTCTTTTAAGTCCAAAGTTCTCTCGCTCCTTATAGTTCTCTATATTTCAGACAGGATTTTCGTTTTCGGACAAAACCGCCAAAAGATTTTTCGCCGCTTCCTGTTCTGCGGCGGTCTTGCTCTTTCCCCGCCCCGACGCGCTTTTGCCTTCCGCTTCCGCGAGACAGACAAACATCGGGTCGTTGTCCTTTCCCTCTTTTTGCAGGGAATAGGAGGGCGTGGGCAAACCCTTCTTTTGCAGAAATTCCTGTAATTCTCCCTTGTAGTTCTCCCCTCTGCTGACGGCGAGATGTTCGAGAATAAACCGCTTTGCCGCCTCATAGCCGCCGTCGAGATAAACGGCCGCGGAAAGGGTCTCGAACAGGCTGGAAACCGTCTTGCCGCCGACGTTCGCTTCCCCGCCCTCGACGAGCAGGAAATTTTTCAGCGACAGCTTTTCCGCCGCCTCCAAAAGCGCCTCCTTTCTCACCAGAGCCTGCCTCAGAGCCGTCATCTCCCCTTCGCTTAAGGTCTTTCCTTTCTTTTCGCGAAAATACAGCATTTCGGATACGACGAGCTGCAACACGCTGTCTCCGAGAAATTCCAGCCGCTCGTTATCCTCTCCGCCGTGAGCGTTGGCATAAGTGGAATGTACGAACGCCGTTTTCAACAGCGCCTTATCCCTGAACGTATAACCGATTTCCTTTTCCAGCCTTTCAAACGTCATGTTCTGCTCCGTCAGGCCTCGGCGGACGCCGTTTCCGCGGAATTTTCGGCGGATTTTGCCGCCGCCTCCGTCAAATCCACCTCCGCGAGCATTTTTTCGATTTTGCCTACCATATCCCCGCGGACCGCCTCCACGGCCTGTCCGATACAGATGGCAAACCCCGACGCCTTGGAATTGCCGTGCGCTTTGACAACCGCTTTTTTAAGTCCCAAAAACATCGCACCGCCCATGGTTTCATAGTCGGCGGATTTTTTAATATTTTTTATGACGTCGTAAACGAGCGCCGCGCGCATGGTCGCAAAGAAATTTTTCTTGAATTCCCGCTTCATGATTGCGCTGATCGCCTTTCCGCAGCCCTCTATCGATTTCAGGGCGATATTGCCCGTAAATCCGTCGGCGACGGCAATATCGATATCGCCCGCCATGATGTCGCGCCCCTCGACGTTGCCCGCGTAATCTATACAGGACATGCCTTTGAGGAGCTCGTTTGCCGCCTGATGAAGCGCGTCGCCCTTGTGATCCTCGGTGCCGTTGCTGAGCAGCCCCACCTTGGGATTTTTCATGCCGTAGGCGGCTTGCGCGTAAGCGGTCGCCATGATGGCGAAATGCGCGAGATTGACGGGTTTGCAGTCGAGATTCGCCCCGCAGTCGCAAAGGAGCGTGCCCGTCCCTTTCAGGTTGGGAATACGGGGACAGAGCGCGGGACGGGAAATCCCCTTAATGCGCCCCAGAACGAGCACCGCGGCCGTAAGCACCGCGCCCGTGGCTCCCGAGGATACCAGAGCGTCCGCTCTGCCCTCTTTGAGGAGCTCAAACGCGACGACGGTAGAGGAATTTTTCTTCGTCTTGACGGCCTTCGTCGGCACGTCGTCGTTCGTGATTACTTCGGGCGCATGCACGATTTCCACGCGCGAAGAATCGTATTTGTATTTGGAGAGCTCCGCTTTCAACGCGGCCTCGTCGCCCGCGAGGATTACGGAAAAATCCCCGCTTTTTCCGAGCGCTTCGATCGCGCCCTTTACCTGCTGTTCGGGAGCGAAATCGCCGCCCATGGCATCTATGGCAATTTTAATCATAGCCCTGTCCTCGGTGTGTCAATAATTCAATAATCAAGATTGGAAACGGTGCGGGGGAACGGAATGACGTCGCGAATATTGGAAACGCCCGTCAGATACATGACCATCCGTTCAAAGCCCAAGCCGAATCCGCTGTGCGTCGTTCCGCCGTATTTGCGGAGATTGAGATACCATTCTTCGGGCGGAACGTTACATTCTGTCATTCTCGCTTTAAGCTTCTCGTAATCGTCCTCACGCTGCGACCCCCCGATGAGTTCCCCGATCCCCGGCACTAAAAGATCGGCGGCCGCAACCGTCTTTCCGTCCGCGTTCTGCTTCATGTAATAGGACTTGATTTCCTTGGGATAATCCGTCAGGAACACGGGCTTTTTATAGACCTTTTCGGTAAGATAGCGCTCGTGTTCGCTTTGGAGGTCTTTGCCCCAGAAAATATCCTTGTCGTCAAATTCGTCCGCATGCGCTTTGAGAATTTCTATCGCCTCCGTGTAGGAAAGGCGCACAAAGTCGTTTTCGGAGACGTTTTTCAGCCTGTCCAATAGTCCTTTGTCCACAAACTGATTGAGGAAATTCAGTTCGTCCGGGCAGGTGTTTGAAACGTGCGCGATAATAAATTTTACCATCGCTTCCGCGATGTCCATGTCGCCCTTCAAATCGCAGAAAGCCATTTCCGGCTCTATCATCCAGAACTCTGCCGCATGGCGGGAAGTATTGGATTTTTCGCTGCGGAAGGTGGGTCCGAAAGTATAAATATCGGAAAAAGCCATGGCAAACGTTTCCCCGTGGAGCTGTCCCGAACCCGTAATGCTAGCCTTTTTCCCGAAAAAGTCCTCTTTGTAGTCCACGCCGCTTAGATTTTTCGCCTTAGCCAGCTCGTCGAGATTGAGCGTGGTAATCTGAAACATACCGCCCGCGCCCTCGCAGTCGCTGCCCGTGATAATGGGGGTATGCACATAGACGAAGCCGCGGTCGTTGAAAAATTTATGAATGGCGAACGCCGTTTCGCTACGGACGCGGAACACCGCGCTGAAAAGGTTCGTTCTGGGTCTTAAATAGGCGATTTCCCGCAGAAATTCCACGGAATGGCGCTTTTTCTGCAACGGATAATCGGGAGCGGACTCCCCCTCCACGGAAATTTTCTGCGCTTTGATTTCGCAGGGCTGTTTGTTTTCGGGAGTAGCGATTACTTTCCCCTCTATGATGAGGGACGCACCGACGTTTTCGTGTGCGATTTCGTCATAATTGGAAAGCGACTCCCGCTCAAAGACAATCTGCATATTTTTGAAACAGCTCCCGTCGTTGAGCTCGATAAACCCGAACGCTTTGGAATCGCGTATCGTTCTCACCCAACCGGCCACCGTCACCGTTTTTCCGTCGAAAGCGGAAATATCGGAATAAATTTCCTTCAAACGAATTCTGTTCATTTTTATCCTGCCTTGATTTTATACTCATTCATTATAACATTTTTTTAAGCAAAAGACAAATGTTTGAGGCATTTTATTTGTCGGATTATCGATTTTTTTGTTCCTCCCGTTCTTCTTCGGCGTCCTCGGATAAAATCTGCGCAATCATCGCAAGATGAGAAGCCATATTTTTCAAAACCGTCTCCGAGGCTTTTACATGCAGCGTTTTTTCTGCGGCGGGTATTTTTCTCTCCCACTTTTCGCAAGTCTCACGATTTTCCGTCACACTTCTTTTCTTGTAACAAAATCCCACTTTGAGCCGATAAAAGCATGCGGCACATTTTTCATAATAGGTGACATGATGCCGACAGTTACTACATTTTTTTGGCGTCTTTGTCGTTTTTTCTTCCATTTTGAAAATCTCCTTATGTAAATTTATATTTTATTATGCACCATAAAAAATTTTTTGTCACGGCAGCATACATTTTGTACGTTGAATTTTTTTCAAAGAAAACTTTCGCGACCAATTCGGTCGATTTTAATATATATTATAACGACCATTTAGGTCGCAGTCAAGCATTTTTTGCCAATTTGTGATAAAATATTTGTACTATGATATTGAGCAACAGAATCCAAGATTTGAGGAAAGAAAAAAATTTAAGTGTAAAAGAATTTGCGCAAAATTTTCATGTTACACCGCGTACGGTTCAAAGGTGGGAATCAGGCGAACGTGTTCCTCCTGTCGAAGTGATTATAGAACTCGCCAAATTTTTTAACGTAACTACGGATTATCTTTTAGGGCTTGAAAACTAAAAAACAGCGCCCCGACGGCCGTCGGGGCGCTGTTTTATTCTTCTTTTTTCTTGCCGACTACTCCGCGGATAGGCGCATAGCTGTCCGAACGCAGCTTTTCGCGCTTTACCAATTTTCCGTAGCGGTAAGTTTCGAGATAAGCGATGCTCTTTATCCCCGCTTTTCCCTCTTTGATTACTCCTTCAAAATTTCCTTTCTTTTCTATCGGGTCGGGCGGCGGGATTTCGCCCGTTACTTCGCTGATAATCTCATACGTGTATCCGTTGTCCTTTCCGTAAAATGTCGCGGTGATTCCCTCTCCCTTAACTTTCAAGGAAAGATACACGGGATAGGAAAATTCGTTTTTGAAACGAAAATCGTTGTAAGAGGAAACCATCGCGTCGCGGGAAGGCGGCACATAGGCGACGGCCAGGGAATGGGGGTGGCGGGCGGTGATTTTCAGGCCCGCCAGAACAGCCGCGTTATAGAGCGTCGTACTGACCTGACATACACCTCCGCCCGTACCTAAAATAAATTCCCCGTCCTGAATGATTTTTGCTTCTCGGAATCCGTTAGCCTTCGTCCGCGCACCCACCGTCCGATTGAAGGAAAACTCCTCCTTGGGTCGAATCGTCATGCCGTCGATTTTCTTGGCGGCGAGCGCGATATTCGCACTCCTGCCCTTATCCTCCGTGTTAAAATAGGTGACGAAAGAGGAAATTTTCTTCGTGCCCGCCTTTGCCGCAGACTCCGTAATTTTCGGATAAATCGTACGGGTGGACAGCGAAACGGCGGGAAAGGATAATTTTCCGTTTTCTTCTGCCGACGGAGCCGCCAAAGCCGCCTGTATGTCTTTTTTTAAGCGTTCCTTATCACAACGCACGCCCGAACGTTCCTTTTCAAAGGAAAAGCCTTCCGAAGAAAAGGACACCTCGGCATCTAAAACTTTTCTTTCGACGTTTGAGCAGATAAATTCTGTCTGTTCTTCCAGCCCGCACAGAAAATATTGCACCTCGGCGGTATACTCCCCGTTTTTTTCGGCCGAAAAGAGAATTTCCTCCAAATTATCGGAAAACCCTATCTGCGGATAAGAAAAACGATACTCTCCCGCGGGGGTTTTGACCGAAAGGGACGGAACCCTCTCTTCCAAAAATTTTCGGAGCATTTTTTCCGCTTTTCTGCCCTGCATGCCTCCTACGGGAACCCCGTTCACCTTTACGCCTTTGGGCAGGCGTTCGGGCGCATAGGCGCGGGCGCAGACGATTCCCGAATCTTTTTCGGGAACCGTCCCGCCGCCGTAAAATCCTGCGGAAAATAAAAACGCACCCGTCAAAAAGGGTGCGATCAACCAAATTTTATTGAATTTGCCTTTCATCGCCGCATTCCCCCGAATATGTACCCGCGGCGGGATAAAGCCTTCCTTTCCGCAGCCGCGCCTTTTCCTCCCGCGGCGGAGCTTTCGGGCCTTCAAACGCCCAAAGCCGAAAGCAATTTTTCGGAAGGATAAAAGGGCGGATTTCCGATGCGGTAATTCCCGCTTTCCCTGTGCGTATCCGAACCGCCCGTCACGAGCAGGCCCGCTCTTTCCGCAAGCGCCTTGAAGTATTCCGTTTCCCTTTCAGTATGCGTCGTATACACGGCTTCTATACCGTCCATGCCGTATTCCGCCAATGCCAGAATTATCCTTTCCCGCACCCCGAAAGGAAGGGTAATTCTTCCGGGGTGCGCTATGGACGCGATACCGCCCGAAGCGTGTATGCAATCCGCCGCCTCCTCGGGCGTGGGCCGTCCGATAATGGAATGAGCGATTTTTCCCGGCGCGAGGTATTCCTCGTAAATCTCCCCCGCAGTTTTTCCCGAAACCGCCGCGGCGGCCTGAGCGATATGCATGGTATGGACGGGGGAAGCGGGGTCCGCCCGACGGGCCTTCGCGTCGTCGAGAGTAATATAAATCCCCGCGCCGCGCAGTTTTCGGATACTGTCCTCCGCCCGCTCGAAACCGAGCTCCACGCGCGCTCTCATGAATTTTTCATAAGCCGCGTTGCGCTTGCAGTTATAGCCGGTGATGTGAATTTTGCTCTCTCCCGCATAGGCGGAAATTTCCCAGCCGGAAACGTAACGGAGCCCGTATTTTTCCGCCGCGGCGCGTTTCTCCTCCTCTCCGTTCAAGGTGTCGTGGTCGGTAATGGAAAGGAGCTCCACGCCGTTTTCCCTCGCGCGGCGACAAAGCTCGTCGGGAGTATAATAGCCGTCCGAGTAAATGCTGTGCGTATGCAAATCTGCTCTCATGAGTCCTCCTTTTCCCGTTTGATTTTTCCGTTTTCGATTCGGATTTTCTTACATTCCGTACCGTATAACACCCGTTCCGCGTGCGTGCAGGTGAGAATCGTCTGCACGGCGGAAATGCGCTTCAAGAGCTTTTTCCGCCGCGGAAGGTCGAGCTCGCTCATCACGTCGTCGAGAATGAGCACGGGGTATTCCCCCGAAAGTTCCCGAAAAATCTCCACCTCGGAGAGTTTCACGCTGAGCGCGGCGGTGCGGGTCTGACCTTGGGAAGCGTATGCCTTGGCGTCCTTGCCGGAGATAAAAAAATCCACGTCGTCGCGGTGCGGCCCGACGGTGGTGAAGCCTAACCGAAGGTCTTTTTCGTAATTGCGGCTGAGTTGTTTTTTAAGTTTTTCCGCGATATCGTCCTCCTCGCCCTCGTATTTCCTGTCGGGGGAAATTTCCAATTCCTCCGCGCCGTCCGTCAGAAAGGCGTGCAGTTCTTTGGCGTAAGGAGCGAGTTTTTTCAAAAACTCTGCGCGTTTTTTGATGATGACGGCGGCGTATTTGCAAAGCTGTTCGTCCCATACGGGAAGCGTATCCAGAATAAGCTCCGCGTCACGGTTTTTGAGCAGCGTATTCCTCTGGTCGAGAATCTTGTTGTATCGGAGCAAAGCGGTATAATAGGCGGGCGAGGTCTGAGAAATGGACATATTCATGAACCGCCGCCGCTCGTCGGGGCCGTCCTGAATGAGTCTGAGTTCTCCGGGCGAAAAAAATACGCTGTTGATGTGTCCCATGAGGTCGGCGCTTTTGGAAATTTTGCTCCCGTTGATGCGGATTTCCCGTTTGTCCTCGTAGATGTCCGCTTCGATCGTGACCTTGCCGTAACGGTTTTCCGCCTCGGCGGAAATGCGGGCGCAGGGCGCGCCGATTTTAATGAGCTGTCTGTCGTGGCGGATTCGTAAGGAAGTGCCCGTACAGAGATAGAACACCGCTTCGGCGCAATTGGTTTTTCCCTGTGCGTTTTTGCCGAAGAGAATGTTCAGGCCCTCGGAAAAGGAGAACTTTTCATCCTCGTAATTTCTGAAATTTTGAAGGGACAAATTTTTTATTTGCATAATCCTCGAAAAACCCGCCGAAAATACTTTCTTTTCCTTTGATTTTGTATTATAATTATATCAAATAATTCGCAAAAAGACAAAAGATTCTCGCAAGGTAAGCGAAAATAATTTTTCAGGCGGGAGGAAAAATGGCAGAAAAATCTCAAATCCTCTTTTTATGGAAGCAAATTCGGGACAAGGCGGAAGGAGTTATTCCTCCCGTCTCCTTTAACACGTTTATCAAAGACCTCGAACCCGTGGACGTGGTCAACCGCCGCATTATTCTCAAAGCGCCCACCGACCTCGCCGCCAATACCATCATGAAAAAACACGCCGTACCCCTCAGGGAAGCAATCGCAAAGAGCGACCTCGGCATCTCGGATTTCCGCCTCGTCGTGGACGGGAGCGACACCTATACCGAAGAGGAGGACGAGGGGCTCGGGGACGACTTCAAGCCGGTGCCCGTGAATAAGAATTTCACGTTCGATTCCTTTGTCGTCGGTTCGTCGAATAAATTCGTATACGCCGCCGCGAAATCGGTCGCCGAACACCCCGGCGAGAGCTTTAATCCCCTCTTTATCTACGGGGAATCGGGGCTCGGAAAGACTCACCTCGTGCAGGCAATCGCCAATTATATCGCGCAGAAATCCCCCGAAAAGCGCGTTTTGTATACGACCTGCGAAAACTTCCTCAACGAGTTTATCGATTCGATGATTTCGGGAAAAATCTCCTCGCGCGACAAGGGCGCGAGATTCCGCCTGCACTATCGCAACGTCGATATTCTCATGATAGACGATATTCAATTCCTTGCGAAGAAGCCGGGCGTGCAGGAGGAATTTTTCCATACCTTCAACGAACTTTCCTCCCAGAACAAGCAAATCGTCCTTACGTCCGACCGACCGCCCAAGGAAATCGCCACGCTGGAAGAGAGGCTCCGCACCCGCTTTGAGGGCGGACTCATCGCGGATATTCAGCCGCCCGACCTCGAAACGAAAATCGCCATTTTGAAGCGCAAGGCACTGGAACGCAAATGCCCCATGCCCGACGACGTGCTCGAATTTCTGGCGAACGATTCCGGCCACGATGTCCGAACGCTGGAAGGCAGACTCACCAAGGTATTATTCGCGAGCAAACTGCACGAAGAGCCCATTTCTTTGGGGCTCGCCAAGCTCGCGCTGTCCGAATCGGTGAGCGAAAGCGGTACGAGCTCGGAAGAAATCACGCCCGACGTCATCATTTCCAGTGTGTGCGGATATTATAAATATAAACGCGAAGATATTTTGGGCAAAGGAAAAAAGGCCGACCTCGTCAAGGCGCGTCAAATCTGCGCCTATCTCATGTGCGAAATGCTCTCCCTGCCCCTCATCTCCATCGGCAACGTCATGGGCGGCCGCGACCATACCACGATTATGTATTCGCGGGATAAGATAGAGGAGCTCATTCGGCTGAACGAAAAAATCGCCAAAGAAGTGGACGACATCAAGAATATCGTCCTGAAACAATAATTATGGAAGAATTTATCGAATATACGGCGGACGCCGTCGTCGTCGGAGCCGGCCACGCGGGCTGTGAGGCGGCTCTCGCTCTGGCGCGGACGGGAATGAATACGGTCATGTTGACGCTCAATCTCGACAGCATCGGTTTCATGCCCTGTAATCCCTCCATCGGCGGCACGGCGAAGGGGCACCTCGTGCGCGAAATCGACGCTTTGGGCGGAGAAATGGGCAGAAACGCCGACAAGACCGCCCTGCAAATCCGCATGCTCAACGTCGGCAAGGGCGCCGCGGTGCAGAGCCTCCGCGCTCAATCGGACAAAAACGCCTATCATCGGGAGATGAAAAAGACGTTGGAACACACAAAAAACCTCCGTATCCTGCAAGGCGAAGCGGCGGAAATCCTCGTCGAAAACGGAGTCTGCAAAGGCGTAAAGACGACCTATGGCGGAATAATCCTCTGCCGCGCCGTCGTGCTCTGTACGGGGGTTTATCTCAATGCGGAGACGATTACGGGCGGCGAAATCAAAAAATCCGGTCCCAACGGTTTTGCCGCCGCCACCGCGCTCACAAAGAATCTCGTCGAACTGGGTTTTTCCGTCCGCCGTTTCAAGACGGGCACGCCCGCGCGGCTGGACGGCCGCACCGTCGATTATTCCGCATGCGAAATTCAGGAGGGCGACGAGGAAATCTATCCCTTTTCCTTTCTCTCCTCCCGTCCGCCGAAAAACAAACTCCCCTGCTATCTCACGTACACCAATCGAAGGACGCACGAAATCATTCTCGAAAATCTCGACCGTTCCCCGCTCTATAACGGAACCATTCAGTCGACGGGGCCGAGATACTGTCCTTCCATAGAGACAAAGGTCGTCCGCTTCAAGGACAAGGAACGACACCAAATATTTTTGGAACCCGAGGGCGCGGACACTTCGGAAGTATACGTACAGGGCATGTCCACGTCCATGCCCCACGACGTGCAGAGAAAAATGTATGCCACGATTGCGGGATTGGAGCATGCGGACATCGTGCGCTACGGCTATGCCATCGAATACGACTGCATCGATACGCTGGACGTCCTGCCCACGCTCGAATTCAAAAAAGTACAGGGAATTTATACGGCGGGACAAATCAACGGCACCTCGGGCTATGAAGAAGCCGCCGCGCAGGGCCTTATGGCGGGGCTGAACGCCTCTTTGAAGCTCCGCGGACTTCCGCCGTTCGTATTGAGGCGGGACGAAGCCTATATCGGCGTCCTTATCGACGACCTCGTTACCAAGGGCACGGACGAGCCCTACCGCATGATGACGTCCCGCGCGGAGCATCGGATTTGTCTGAGGCAGGACAACGCCGATTTCCGACTGACGGAAAAGGGCTATGCCTGCGGCTTGGCGGATAAAAAACGCCTGAACGTCTTTCTCCGCCGCAAGAAGAAATACGAACGCCTCCTCAAAGCGTTTGAGGAACGCGTACCGCAAAAGGAAGCGGCCGTATTCGTGCAAAAATACGGCTACGACGCGCCGCACGGCAGTCTGTCGTATGCGGATATGCTCCGCAGGGCGATTCCCTTAAAAGAGATCCGCGCTTATTTCGGAGTATTTGAGGACTATCCGAAAGATATCCTCGAAACGGCGGAAATCTCCGTCCGCTACGAAGGTTACTTAAAGCAGGGACTCGAACAGATAGAGCGCGCCAAGCGTCTGGAAGACAGACTTCTTCCGCCCGACATCGATTATTCGGAAATCGACGGGCTGCGATTGGAAGCGCGTGAGAAGCTCAACCGCGTCCGCCCGCTCAATTTAGGGCAGGCCGGAAGAATTTCGGGCGTCAATCCCGCCGACGTGTCCGTGCTTATGGTGTATCTCGCGACGAGAAATAAATAACAAACCGTCACATCTTAATTGAAATACCGTATATCGATTAAACTGCCTGCCGTTCTTCCGCGTTTTTCCGACGATAAACGCCGACAGTACGGCGCTCGGAGGCATATATACGGGTAATACAATAGACTGAAATGAAAAAAATCATTATCATCGGTTGTCCGGGCAGCGGGAAAAGTACGTTTGCCCGTAAATTGTCGGATATAACAAACATACCGCTCTATCACCTCGATATGATATGGCACAAGCCCGACAAAACGACTTTGACGAAAGAAGAATTCGACGAACAGCTGAGGGATTTACTGCAAAAAAGCGAGTGGATTATCGACGGAAACTACCAAAGGACGCTTGAAGTCCGCATCAAAGAATGCGATACGATTTTTTTGCTGGATATTCCGCTGCAAACGTGTTTAGAGAGCGTAAGAGCCCGCATCGGCAAAAAGAGAAACGATTTGCCTTGGCTGGAAAAGGAATTGGACGAAGACTTTGAAAAATGGATTTACAGCTATCCCGATAAATCGCTTCCGAAAATCTATGAATTATTAGAAAAGTATGCGGACAATAAGCGAATTTATATTTTTAAGTCGCGGAGTGAAATCGACAGTTACTTAAAATCCTTAGTAAACTGAATTAGAATTTATGAAAACGGCGCGGAGGTTTATCTCCGCGCCGTTTTTCTTTTTTGATTTTCAAGCAATTTTCTCGTCAAATGTAAGAAAGGAGACTTTTCAATGAAGAAGCTTTTATATTTTCTCGTATAATACATATACTACTTCATTTTCGCGAAATTTAGCCGATTCCCGAGCCACTTCCCTGTATTTATCGCTTTGAAGTTCGTTTTCGTTCAAATACCACACTTTCATGACCACAAAATCGGGGATTCCCTCCTCTATATATCGTTCCGTCTCTTCGTACATTTCATCGAGCGGAATATTTAACTGACAAAAATACTTGAATTCGGGAAGGATATCCGCCGCGAGGTAAAAGCCTCCGTCGAGGAAACCGTAATTGAGCAGAGTGGCATTTTCCTTCTCGTTGATAATTTTCGCAAACTTATACTGAACGGTATCTTCCTTTTTCTTGAAAATATAGTTGACGTTTCCGTTAATGCAAAAGAACACGAGACAAAAGCACAACGAAACGACGGGGACGAGAATTTTGCACAGTTTCTTTTTCAAAAACTTATAATCCCCGCAGAGCAGTCCCACATATCCGAACACGGCGAAAATATAGAGCGGGAGTCCGTAATAGCGATAGCCTCGACCGCCGATAAAAAATAATATCGTGGCCAGTATGGGCACGATGAGAAGAAAAGCCTTTTCTTCTTTGCCCGCGAACGAATTTTTCCTCGCAAACAATACGATTCCGAGAATGACGAACGCATTATATTGGATATTCGCGCCCAACGTTCCGAGGATATTCAATAAAGGCATAAAGAGCCGATAAAAAATATTGCCTTTGTCTTGATACAAAAAGATATTATCGTACAGATAAACTTTCAGCCAGTCTTTCACGGCTCCGTTTACGGAGAAATAAATCAAGCAGGGCAGGGTTGCAATGACGACCCCGATGAGAATAAATACGACGCTTTTCCAAATCTCGGAAAATTGTTTTCTTCGCACGGTGCGGAAAAGGAAGAACACATACCAGGCGATAAAGAAGCCTATGATAGTGAATTTGCTCCAAAATATAATTCCCGCGGCAATTCCGATATAGAGATAATTACCGACGGAATATTTCCCGTTTTCTTCTCTCATATGCTTAACGGAAATATATATGACGCCCAACAAAAGCGGCGAACAGAACTCCTCCACGCTGTCGCCCGTGGACATAGCGAAAGAAAAATATACGGAAAGCGCGATGAGCACACAGACGGGAGCCACCCGCTTAAAATCGGTAATGCCATATAATTTCAAAATTTTGGAGATGAACAGAAGCGACGTAAAGCAGGCCGCCACCTCCATGAGCCATACTCCGAAAAATCCGTCGGAATCGATGAGATAGCAAAGGGCATGCAAAAAATAGACATACGGTCCTTTCTGCTCGTAAATATCCCGATAAGGAACAATTCCATTCGCCAAGGCTTTTCCGACCGTATAAAAGCAATTAGGGTCCGTCCATTCGTTCAGCGGATATAAAGGCGAGCTCTCCACGCCAAACAGGAGTATGACGAAAGAAATCAACAGTAAAAAGCCTGTCAATAAACTATTTTTCAATAATTTCTTCTGTAAATCGGTCATGAAAACCTCTCTGAAAGAAAAATATTCCCGCAAAAAGGCCGTCCGCGCACCCGCAGACGGCGGTTAGACAGGTTTTTGAGAAATTACAGATTGATTTTTTCGGCGACGATATATTTCGGCCTGTTCTGCACTTCCCTGTAAATCATGGCAAGATAGAGATTGGAGAGTCCCTGACAGGTCAATACCGCTCCGCAGATCAGCCCCAAGGCGGGAAACAGCCAAGCCGTCAGCCCGCCGAAATATATTCCGCAGCAAGAGAGCACGATAAAGACGATAAAGCAGGCAAGGCTCAAAACGCCGCTTAAAATCCCGAGTTTCAAAGGCAGAGTGAGCGGATAATCGGAATTGGGGAAAACGCCGCTTTCCGCGAGCTTCACCATTTTTTTCAAAGTATAGTGCGTTTCGCCGGCAATTCTTTCGGGGCGTTCAAATTCTATAATTGTCTGTTTGAATCCTACCCAAGATACCTGCGCGCGGAGCAGTCTGTCATGCTCTCCCAAAGAAAGAATGGCGTCCACGGCTTTTCTGTCGTATAACTTGAAATCCCCCACGTCTGCCGGCATATCGAGAGCCGTTATTTTTTTCATAAACCGATAAAACACAGCCGCCGTGGCGCGCTTAAAGACAGTTTCCCCCGCGCGGCGGCTTCGCCTCCCGTGTACGATATCGAAGCCCTCTTTCCATTTTTCTATCATTCTCAAAGCGATTTCCGGAGGGTCCTGTAAATCCGCGTCCATGGCGATGACAGCCTCCCCCTTCGCCTCGGCAAATCCGCAAAGGAGCGCCGCCTGTTGTCCGAAATTGCGGGAAAAACAGCAGACCTTAACGCGCTTGTCCCGAGCGGCGAGTTCCGTTAAAATCTCTTTCGTTTTATCCCTGCTGCCGTCGTTTATGAAAATCATTTCGAAATCTTCGTTCAGCGATTCCATGACGGGCACTACCGCTTCATAAAACAACGGCAATGCTTTTTCTTCGTTATACGCCGGAACCACCAGCGAATATTTGGGCATATTCTCTCCCTCCCGATTTTCTGTCTTTTATTATACTATATTTTATAGGGCTTGTCAATCCTAATTTCGGAAAGGGGATTGATTTTTTCATCGAATTATGATACAATGAGTAATAGATAAGGAGGATTTATGCAAAGTAAAAAAATGTGGCAGGCGCTTTTTATTATTCTTTTCTTTCTTCTCGTCTCAGCCGTCCTTGCCTGGGGTTGTATTTATTTATTCTCCAAAGCGAAATGGCAAATATTCTTCGGTATCGGGGCAGGGCTCATGTTGCTTTCTGTCATTCCCCTCTTCTTTTATGAAAAAATTCCAAAATCGCCCGCAATTTCCCTTTGCGTCAATTCGATTTCCTGCGGACTTTTCCTCGCTTCTCTTTTTATCGGGAAACACCTCTCTCTTTCTCTCAAAACCGCATTCTGTTCAGTACTCGCTTCGGGAGCCAGCTTTTTTATATTCATGCTCCTTTTAAGTGTTCCCCGCCTTCGCAGCAGCCGCGTTTACATAGTTATCGTCTGGATTCTTTGGGCTGCGGCGCTCCTGACTTCGGGCGGAATACTTTGGAGTAACAAAGGCGCATCCTCCTATGCCCTTTTCACACTCTTATCCGTGGCAGTGGTCTTATTTGCCGTCGGATCGGTTTTTCATTCGGACAGTCTCGACGAGCTCCTCATCTCTCTTGCCATTCCCTCCGCGCTCGCCGTGGGAATTATTGCCGTTATCGTGCTGCTCGTCCTTTTGCAGGCGGACGACTGCGGCTGTGATTGCGATTGCTGCGACGGCGGATGCTGCGACTGTACGCCGGATTACGAAGGCGGAAAACGCAAGAAAATAAAAATGAGCGACCTTTCCGCTCCACCCTCCGCATAGCAAATATAGCCGATTTTCCCGCGGAATGGAAATCCCAGTAACAAGTAATTTTCTTTACAGTAAAAAATTGTTTCCGCTGTAAAGTTTTCTCCGTTATATAAAACTTTTCCCGTTGTAAAAAATTTTCCCTATTATAAAGAGGTTTGTTTCTCCGTCATAAAAAATTGTCTCCATTTTCAAAAACGAAAACGCCCGCCCGATACAACGTATCGGGCGGGCGTCTTTTTAATCTAATTTTTCAAGGAGCTTCAAATCGATACCCTTTTCGCCGATTTTAATAATTTCGACCTTGACTTTATCGCCGATATTGAGAACGTCCTCTACTTGGTTGACGCGCTCGGTAGAAAGTTTGGAAATATGCACCATGCCGTCCTTGCCGGGAGCAAACTCTACAAAGGCTCCCACGCGGGAAAGAATTCTCACGACGACGCCGACAAACATATCGCCGACTTCGGGATCATGCGCGATCGACTGAACGATAGCCTTTGCGCGTTCCGCGGCGGAAATATCGCCATAGCAGGCGATACATACCGTGCCGTCGTCCTCGATATCGATCTTGGTGCCCGTCTGCTCGATAATCTTATTGATGACCTTACCCTGTTTTCCGACGACGTCCCCGATTTTTTCGGGATTGATTTGGAAGGAAATAATTTTAGGCGCATAGGGCGAAAGCTGGTCATTGACCTGAGGAATGCACTCCAACATTTTTCCCAGAATAAATCTTCTTCCCTCCTGAGCCTGCGCGATAGCGTCGAGCATGATTTGTTCGGAAATACCCTTGATTTTGATATCCATCTGAATGGCGGTAATGCCCTTTTCGGTCCCCGCCACCTTGAAGTCCATATCCCCGAGGAAGTCTTCGAGGCCCTGAATATCCGTCATAATGACATATTTTCCGGTATCGGGATCTTTAATGAGCCCCATGGCGCAGCCCGCCACGGGAGCCTTAATGGGCACGCCTGCGTCCATGAGCGCCATGGTCGAACCGCATACGGAAGCCATGGAAGAAGATCCGTTGGAAGAAAGGATATCGGACACCACGCGGATGGCGTAGGGGAAATCCGCTTCCGAGGGAATGACGGGAATGAGCGCGCGTTCCGCAAGAGCGCCGTGGCCGATTTCGCGGCGGCCGGGGCTTCTGAGGGGTTTTGCTTCGCCCGTGCAATATCCGGGGAAGTTATACTGATGCATATATCTCTTTTCTTCTTCCTCGTCGAGGCCTTCCATTCTCTGAGCCTCGTCCAGCATGCCGAGCGTACAGGTCGTAAGTGCCTGCGTCTGACCTCTCGTGAACACGGCGGAGCCGTGAACTCTGGGCAGAACGCCGTGTTCGCACCAGATGGGGCGGACTTCTTTGAGTCCTCTTCCGTCGGGGCGGATTCCCTTATCGAAAATCTTGGCGCGGACGATATTTTTCACGATATAATAAATGGAATCCTTGACTTCTCTCGTCTGTTCGGGATAAATGTCCGCAAAGTGCGCCAGGATATCCGCTTCGGCTTCCGCCTGTCTCTTTTCGCGTTCCTGTCTGTCGAAGGTATCGAGAGCGGCGACCAATTTATCGTAAGCATAGGCTTTGACGGCGGCGTCGAGGTCTTCGGGAATATGGTAGAGCTCCATTTCTCTCTTGGGTTTGCCGACTTCCTTTTGAATCTCCTCGATGAAGGCGCAGACCTTTTTGATTTCCTCGTGCCCGTACATGATCGCACCGACCATTTCCGCGTCGGTGACCTCGTTCGCACCCGCTTCGATCATCAAAATCGCGTCCTTGGTGCCCGCAAGGGAAAGGTGAATAGAGCTCTTTTCCTTTTCCGCGACGGTCGGATTGATGATATATTTTCCGTCGATGCAGCCCACGATGACCGAACCCGTGGGACCCGCCCAAGGAATATCCGAAACGGACAGCGCCACGGACGAACCGATCATGGCGAGGGGTTCGGGAGCGATGTCGGGATCGACGGAGAGCGCGGTGGCGACTACGACGACGTCGTTGAAGATTCCCTTCGGGAAAAGGGGACGGATAGGACGGTCGATGAGACGCGCGACGAGGATAGCTTTATCGGAAGCGCGTCCCTCTCTCTTTTTGAAGCCGCCGGGAATTTTTCCGACCGCGAACATTTTTTCTTCATAATCGACGGACAGGGGGAAGAAATCCATTCCCTCTCTGGGCTGTTCCGCCATACAGACGGTGACGTTCACCACCGTTTCGCCGCAGCGGATAAGGCAGGCGCCGTTGGCCTGTTCGGCATATTTTCCGATTTCTACGGTCAGTTCTCTGCCCGCGTAGTCCGTTTTGAAAACCCTGTAATTGTCTAAAGATGGCATTGTAAAATTCTCCTTAACTCGATTCTTTTTTTGTTCTTGTCCTTACCGCCGCCCGACGGCAAGGGGTGAAGCCGATGCGCGCGTTCCGAATTTTCCCGTTTCGGAAATCTGTTTCCCCCTGTTCGGAAAGAGACCGATACGTACACATCGACAAAAAAGAGCGGATTAAAATAACCCGCCCTTTCGTGCCGCTTATTTTCTTAAATTGAGCGCTTCGATAATCGCTCTGTAACGCGCGATGTCTTTTTCTTTGAGGTAATCCAAAAGACCGCGACGTTTACCGACCATCTTCAAAAGGCCGCGGCGGGAATGGTTGTCCTGCTTGTGGGATTGAAGGTGCTCGTTGAGGTGATTGATTCTCTCGGTGAGAAGCGCGATCTGAACCTCGGGGGAACCCGTATCGCCCTCGTGCGTTGCGAATTTTGCGATGATTTCTTTCTTTTCCATTTGCGTTTATCCTCCTATGGAATTTATCCCGAACCTCTAAGCCGAACGTGGAGAATCGTCCCGCTTGGCGGCCGTTATTATTATTTTAGCATATTCTTGTCCGAATGTAAATCAAATTTGCCCGAAAAATTTGTTTTTTCTTTCGATTATTTCGTCGATTTTTCCGATATACGTTTTCAGATCCTTTTGGGAAGCGAATCTCTCGATTCGATTTTCGGCGTTGAACACTCTTTTGGAAACGGCGTTCGCGCCCGCGGCGAGATTGTCCGCCGTCTCCTCCATGATGTCTATGTTATATACGCAGGCTTTTCCGGGCTTGGTCCAGCCCACGTTCTCGTTATTCCCCGCCTGATATTTCTGTCGGTACATATAATACGGAACATATCCCGCCCCCCGCAGAATTTCTCTCGACGCGGCGACCATATCCGAAACGACGGGATTTTCGAGATAGGAGCACTCCTCTTTGAGTCTGGCTCCCGATTTGAGACAAAGGCAGTGCACGGTGATGTTTTCCGCGCCCGTTTTCACCGCTTCCCGAACGCTGAACGCAAATTCTTCGAAGCTCTCGTCCGTCAGTCCCGCGATGAGATCGGCGTTGATTTCAAAACCGAATTTCGCCGCCATGTCGAAAGCGCGATAGAGGTCGGCGGCCGTATGCCTGCGCCCGATTCGTTCGAGCGTCTTGTCCGAAAAACTCTGCGGATTGACGCAGATTCTCGTGACCCCGTAATTTTTCAAAAGCGCCAGTTTTTCCTCGGTGAATACGTCGGGCCGTCCCGCCTCCACCGTATATTCGCACGCCGAATCGCGCACCTTTTCCACGGCCTTCAAAACTCTTTCGAGATCACCCGCCTCCAAAACCAAAGGAGTTCCGCCGCCGATATATACGCTGCGGAGCTTTCCGACGAGCGGTTTGCAGGCAGCGATTTCCCTTTCGAGGCAATCGAGATAAGAGGGCAGAAACTGCCGCGTTTTATCGATGGGCGCCGTGATAAAGGAACAGTAGGAACACTTGGTGGGACAAAAGGGAATCGAAACGAAAAAATCGGTGTTTCCGTCCTTTTTTTCGTATATTCCCTCCTGCGCCTTCAATACTTCTTCCACGAGAGAAATATTTTCCTCGCTCACCCGCATTTTTTCAAAGAGCGCCCGAAAATCCCTGCCCGACTCTTTTTCCATATATGCGAGCTTCGTGGGCCTGATCCCCGTCAAAGCCCCCCAGGGCATCTTTTCCTGATATAAATCGCTTAAAATCGCATACAGTCCCAGTTTTCCGAACCGCCGTTCCATGCGTTTATATTCTATCTCGCCGCTTACTTGTCCCTCGTCTTCAAAGGAATACTCTTTTCCGTCCACGGAGAAACGGTTATAAAATACGCCGTCTCGATAGACAAAGGAATGCGCGACGTTCCCGGGCCGCGCTTCAAACAGCCGCACGACGTCCATGAGCTCGTTTTCCAAAAACTTGCAATCGGTTTTGAGTATCGTTTCCATGCCTTTCCCGCGCACTCCTTTATGCGTCCCTCAAAAAAGGATTTTTCTGCCGTTCTTCGTTCAATGTGGTATCTTCCTCGTGACCGGGAAACACGGGATAATCCCCGTCGAGGGCGGCAAGTTTTTTCAGGCTTTCCCGAAGCGCCCCGACATTCCCCGTCGGGAAATCCGTCCGACCGACGCTGCCCGCGAAGAGCGTATCTCCCGTAAACAGAGCGGCTTTTTCCTTCGTCTCTTGCGCCTTTCCCTCATCCCGTATAAGATAGCACATTCCCCCCGCCGTATGCCCGGGCGTGGAAACCGCCCGTACGGAAAGGCCGCAGACATTCAGAATTTCCCCGTCCCGCAGCGTTCCGTCCACCGTAAACGGAACGCGGGGAATACCTGCCGTATCGAACAAATCCGCCCTCGTACCCACGAGCGCCTTTTCCTTTTCCGAACAAAAAATTTTCGCGCCCATGGCTTGCAGCGCGGCCGCGCCGCCCACATGGTCAAAATGTGCGTGCGTCAGAAGCACGCAGACGGGGGTAAGCGAACGCTTCTTCAATTCTTCGGCGATTCTCGGTTGAGCGGGGTCTACGACGACGGCAAGCCCCTCACAAGCGTCGCAGGTCACGATATAGGAATTGGCGGCAAATTCTTTCGGATAAATCTTTTCTACTTTCATAAAATTCCCTACGACAAAGAAGTGATGCGGTGTACGTCGTAAATACGTTTATCCGCGCGCAATTTTTTAAGCAGCATATCCACGTCGGCGACGTCGGTCAGACTGACAGAGGCCTCCAAAACGGCGTCCCTGTTCTTGTCTATGCGTCCGTTGACGGCGGTAATCGACAATTTCATATCCGAGACGACGCCGGATAAAACGGACAGAGCGGCGCCCTGATCCGTGGCGCGAATCATGATATTCGCGTTATAGCGATGCTTGTCGTGTACTTCTTTATTCCACGCGGCGGGAAGAAGCCTCCCTTCGTCCACGCCGTGAATGTTGGGACAATCGGCGCGGTGAATGACGACGCCGCGGCCGCGGGAGGTATAGCCGACGATTTTATCGCCGGGAACGGGAGAGCAGCAGCCCGCGAACCGAACGAGAAGTCCGGACTGTCCGTTTACGAGCACGCCGCCCGGCGTGCGGCCTCCACCGTCCCCCGCATGCACCTCGAACGGCTTGGGCATTTCCCGCTTATAGAAGTCTATCAGCTTGAACAACACCTGATTGACGGATACGGAACCGTACCCCACGGCCGCGAACATTTCGTCGCGGGAACCGAAGGAATAGCGTTCGGAAATGCGTTTGAAACTTTCGTCCGTAAGGAGAGCGGAGAGGGTATATCCTCTTTTTTTCGCTTCTTCTTCCAGCCTTGCCTGCCCGATACGGATATTGTCCTCTTTGAGCTCGTTTTTATAGAACTGTTTGATTTTAGCCTTTGCGCTGGATGATTTAATGAATTTCAGCCAGTCGCGGGAAGGGCCTTTTGAATTGGGAGAGGTAATAATCTCGACCACGTCCCCCACTTCCAGAGTGGTGGACAGAGGAACGATTTTGGAATTGACGCGCGCGCCCGTGCAACGGTTTCCGACCTCCGAGTGAATGGCATAGGCAAAATCGACGGGAGTCGCACCGGGCGGCAGGGAGATGACCTTTCCGCGCGGCGTAAAGACGAGTAGCTCGTCGCTGTAAAGTTCTGTTTTGAGGGCGGCCAGGAACTCGCGGGAATCTTTGACGGCGCCCTGCCATTCCATGACTTCCCTGAGCCATGTGAGTTTGTTTTCGAAATTGGTATTCTCGTCCTCCGAGCGCCCCTCTTTATACTTCCAGTGCGCCGCGATACCGAATTCGGCGATACGGTGCATTTCCTCGGTCCGAATCTGAATTTCAAAAGGCTGACCGAATCTCGTCATGACCGTGGTATGCAGAGACTGATATTTGTTGGGTTTCGGGTTTGCGATATAGTCTTTGATTCGGCCAGGGAGCGGCTTCCAGCGCTCGTGAATTTCTCCGAGTACGGTATAGCATTCCCTGACGTCCTTGACGATGACGCGGACGGCGGTAAGGTCGTAAATCTGGTCGAGGGATTTTCCCTTATTCTTCATCTTTTTATAGATGGAATAGAAGTGCTTGGGACGCCCGAACACCTCGCCCGTAATCCCGTCGGCGGCCATCAGTTCCTTGATTTCCTTGACGATATTATTGACGAATTCCCGACGTTCGGAAAGTTTCTCGTTGATGTGAACGACTAGATATTCATAGGCTTCGGGATCGAGATATTTGAGACACAAATCCTCCAATTCGCACTTGATCTGCGAAATACCCAAACGCCCCGCGAGCGGCGTATAAATGTCCAGCGTTTCCTTCGCCATTTTCTGCTGTCTTTCGGGCGAGAGGAAATTGAGGGAACGCATATTGTGAAGCCTGTCGGCCAATTTGATGATGATGACGCGGATATCTTTCGCCATGGCGACGAAAATTTTCCGAAAATTTTCCGCCTCTTCCTGTTCCTGGGACTCGAACACGATTTTATCGAGCTTGGTGACTCCGCTGACGAGTTCTAAAATCTCGTCTCCGAATTCGCGTTTGATGTCCTCTTCGGTGACGGGCGTATCCTCTATGACGTCGTGTAAAAGAGCGGCCGCGACCGTGGGCGCGTCTAATCCCAGCTCCATGAGAATGAGCGCTACGGCGCAAGGGTGGATAAAGTACGGTTCGCCCGAAGCCCGCTTTTGATTGGCATGAGCCTCTTTGGCGTAGTCGTAGGCTTTCAGGAGCATTTCTTTATCCTTTCCGCCGTATAATTCGTTTATTTTGTTCCAGGTCGTGATCATATCTTACCCCTTTGTATATCCTCTGCCGTTTCGACTTTTACATAACGGCCGTTATTCCTCTTGCAGAATACAGATTTTTCTATAAATCGCGGAATCGTTCAAATCCGCTTTGACGCCGCGATACACGGTGAGTTTTCCTTCTCCGAATGCTACGAGGCCCAATTCCTCGAATACGTTCAGGGCGAAAATGAACTCTCTCTTGTCGAATCCCAGCGCTCCGCAGGCGAACGCGAGTTCTTCCGCGGTTTCCCCGCTCAAAGAATTGACCTGCCGCCGAAGCGCCGAGAAGATTTCCAAAAGGCTTTCCCGCCGCGTATCCAAGCCCGAAAACATTTTATAGCCGCAGATTTCCCGATTGACGTATACTTTTCTGCCCTCCAAAGCGGCGATATTGAAATCGGAGGGGGTATCGAGGAAGATAAAATCGCGAAACCCGCCTATATCCGCGTCGGCGGAAGGAGAAACGATGAGATTGTTGGCGAGATTTTTCGAAGAAGGATAAAACAGGTCGCACCCGAATCCTTCGAGATTTTTATAAAATTTCAGCGTCCGCCTGTCCGAAGCAATGAGACAGAGCCCGTAAGCGCATTCGGCTCTTTTTTCTTCTATCAGCTTTTCCGTCTCTTCCGTCGTAAGGGATACGGGATTCACCGCGACGGGCGGCGCATAGGACCGCGCCACCGAATTGGCAAAAATGCTCTCTGCCGCGCCCCGTCCCGTTCTCCCGTCGTAAACGAGTTCGCGGATAAAGCCCTTGATGTATTCCCGTCCCTTGAATTTGGAGATATTGATTTCAAAGACGAATTTCTTTTCGACGTCGCTCTCCACCAATTTCAAATTTTTTGCCCCCGAAAAATACATGAGCTCGATATAATCGCTCCTGACGGAAAGGTGCGGGGACATATATTTCAGCGGGCGGGCGGAACACGCTCCCGCACGAATGGAAAATAGCGGCCTGCGGTGTCCTACGCCGTAAGGCTCCATGGCGTTCAGTTCCCGTGCGAACTTTTCGGGAAAGGGCTCGGAAATTTCTTCGCTGACGTAAATACGCTGTTCGAAATCCTCCTCGGTGTACGAACGCCTGATTTCTTCGTTCAAAGCCGCTTCCAGCTTATCGAAATTCTCTTCCGCGAGGTTGATGCCCGCCGCCTGCGCATGCCCGCCGAATTCGGAAATATACTCCGAGCAATTTTTGAGCGCATTGAAAATATTGACGTTTTCGATGCTGCGGGCACTTCCCTTCAACATATTGCCGTGATGCACGAACAGGAGCGTGGGACGATTGTATTCTTCGGCGATTCTCGCCGCGACGATCCCGACGAACCCGGAATTCCAGCTCTCGTCGGAAAGCATGATGACGTAACCGTAAGCTCCCTTTTTCGCAAGTTTCGCCTTTGCGGAGGCATACAGCTCGTCGCAGCATTTCTGACGTTCGGTGTTGTAGGCGCACAGTTTTGCTGCAAGGTGCAGAATTTCGCTTTCGTCCTCGGAAACGAACAGCTGAAAGGCGGCGCGCGCGTCTCCCATTCTCCCCGCGGCATTGATGCGCGGAGCAATCGTAAACGCCAGATTCTGCGCGGTCACGGCGTCGTACGTTTTTCCCATCAGCGCGGAAAAACAGCTTCGCGGGCGCGGCGTATTGAACAATTTCAGCCCCTCGGTCACAATGTCCCGATTTTCTCCGAGGAGAGGAACGCTGTCCGCGACGGTCGCCAAAGCGGCAAAGTCCAATAATTTATACGCATCCTCGCCTATCAGGGCACAGGCCAGCTTGAACGCGACCCCCGCTCCGCAGAGATTGTCGTAGGGATAATCGTCCTGCAATTTGGGATTGATGACGACGCAATCGGGCAAAATTTCCGGCAATTCGTGATGATCCGTGACGATCACATCCGCTCCCAGTTCGTAAATATATTGCGTCTCTTTCGCGCAGGAAATACCGCAGTCTACGGTAATGAACAATTCCGGCTGACAATCGTCGAAAATTCTGTCCACCGCTTCTATGCTCAACCCGTATCCGTCCGCACGTTCGGGAACGTAAATATGCGCCTCTATGCCGAATTCTTTCAAGGCATGGTACATAATGGCGGAAGCACAAATTCCGTCCGCGTCGTAATCGCCGAACACCGCGACCGTCTTTCCCTCTTCTCTCGCAGAAACGAGCATGTCCACCGCCTCTTTCATCCCTTTCATGAGCATGGGAGAAAGAAAGTTGAGACGGGAAGGGTGCATGAATTTGTAAATTTTTTCCGCGTCGTCCACGCCCCGCGCATAGAGAATACGCACGATATGTTCCGTCAGTCCCGTCTCCTCGGAAAGTTCGGCGATTTTATTGAGTTGTTCCTCCGAAAATACATATTCGGGAACGATTTTTTTCATCTTGATTCCTTGTTCTTTGACCCCGTTATACGGTCGATATCTTCTCCCGGATTCTCATTTTGTCCGTTTGCTTCCCGTTCTCGGCTCCTGTCAGGCCGTTTTACCCGTTTATTTCCTGTTCTTCGGATTCTATCGGGCCGTTTTATCCGCTTGCTTCTCGTTTTCGGGTTCTGTCGAGCCGTTTTATCCGCTTACTTCTCGCTTCCGGCTTCTGTTGTTCCGTTTTATTCGTTTACTTCTCGCTTTCGGATTCCGTTGGGCTGTTTTACCTGTTTGCCTTTGGGCCTTTTTTCTCTTTTCCGCCGCCCGCCCGAATTTATCGGCTACGCTCTTTTGCGGGAACATATTTTCCCTGTCTTTATCAAAGAAAAGAGCGGGCGGGAATAAAGCCCTCCCGCCCATCACTTTGCATAATAGCCGCAAAAGGACCGTCTCCGGTCCTTCGCCGCCGCCCAAATCCGGCCTTATTTGTCCTTATTTTCACATGAAGCGCATGTTATATTATTCTGCACTCTTGTCCGCGGAATTCTTTTCCGCGTCCGCCGCAGATTGCGTTTCCGCTTTCGCGTCCGTTTTGGTGTCCGCTTTTGCGGCTGCTTTTACGGACTTAGCGCCCTTTTTATAGTCGTATCTCGCACGTTCCGCCGCCCGTTTGTCGGAAATCTTCTTCATGGGAAGATACATGGCAGGCATGAAGATTAAAGACGAGAAAGTTCCCATAACGACCGCCACCAACGCGGCGACCGCGAACCACCGGACCGAAGTCACGGCAATGGCCCCTACCAGAACGAGAGCTATAATGCTTAAAAGAGCGAAGAACAAAACCGACTTTGTCTGAACGGAGGAAGAAACGGCTTCCTCGGCAGACATCGCTTTATATTCGTCCGTCTTGAAATTTTCGCGCATTTTGTTGAAACTCAGCATGGAGGTGAGCGCCGTAAAGAGAAGCGCAAACGCACCGACATACGCGACGGACGTAGTCACGGGAATACGCACCAGCGCAACGACCGCCAACGTCAGAAGCGTCCCTACGAGGGAGGAAACCGCACCCGCGATGCCCATGTTCAGCTTATAGCGAACAGAGACATACACAAAAATCACGAGGAGAATCACGGCTCCCGCCAGCGCACCGCGCCAGATATATCCCGAAGGGACGACCGCTATGGCGTTCTCGCTCCCCGTCGTGACATAGAAGAAAGCCCCGTTGAGGTTGCCCTCTGCCTCGGAAGCCGCGTTCAGAGCGACGCCGATTGCAGTTTTAGCCTCATTTAATTTAGCGTCGTCGGTATTCTTGTCGAACACATAGAGAAGTTCCCCTCCGTTCGACATGTCCGCCTTGACCGTATAAGCGTCTTTCAAACCTGCCTTCTCGAATTCCGATTCGCAGATTTCTTTGACGCTCTCCACTCTCGCGTCAGAAATTTCGACATAGGATTCCAGCTCGACGCTCAGCGTCTTTACATCGGAAACCGTGGTATCGGGATTAAATCCGAAGACGGCTAAAATCACGATTCCCGCGGCGATGACGAGCGCGCTGAGAATGGCCCAAAGCTTGAACTTTCCGACCGTTTTATTCATCTTACTCATCGTCGTCATCCTCCCTTACAAAGCCGAAATATTTATATTTATCTTTCGACGAAGACACCAACATGCAGTTGATAAAGCGCGTCCACAGGAGATTGCAGAAAGCGCCCGTAACGAAACAGATAAGCGCTTGCAGAGCCAGCGTGTGCAATCCGGCTGCGCCGATCAGGAGGGCGACGGAAGCGAGGACGAGCACCGCATAGACGTCGATCATGCCTGCCAAAGTCTTTTTATACCCTGCTTTGACGGAAGAATCCACCGTTTTGCCCGTATCGAATTCCGATTTTATGGCGCCGTAGACGCGCGCATTGAAGAGATTGGTGAGGAGCAGGCCGAAGAGGAAAATCGCAACGGTTCCCAAAGTCACCTCGAACACGCCGCTCGAAATGAAGGCGAAGCAGATAGCGGTGACGATGAGATAGGACAGCGTGGAATAGGCGCAGGCGCCGCCGAATCCCTTGTATTTGATGAAGGGCCAGATAATGGAGGCAACGAGCACGATTGCCAACGCGATATAGAGCAGCGTAAGTGCATTGGAGCCGTATGCAGGTCCGAACGTTCTCGTTTCTTCCACTTCGAAGCCGAGGCCGAGATCCCCCGCATTGAGCGCGGAATTGAGAAGGATCGCAACGACCGAAGCCGTTTCGTCCGTATAGGTATCCGTACCTCCGATATAGAGTGTCTTTTCATCGATTGCCTCGGTTACCGAAAGCTGAATAATCGACTCGTCACCCACTTTGAAGGAAAGCGTACCGCCCGAAGAAGTGGAGCCGTCGTCGGAAGAAGACGAAGAAGCCAAGGACGTCGTCACGTCCTTAATAAGTTTTCTGCCTTCGTCGGTGAGTTTAACCTGGATATAGGTGCTGTCGCCGTTCTTTTTTGGCGAAAAGCCTTTGATATAGTCCTTGGGAGACTCGTCCTTCGACGCTTCGAGAACGGTATTGGTGCCGTCATACAGCGTAAATTCCCCCGTATAGGAGAAATAGCTGAACGCGGTGCCCGCCGCCGTATCGGAGACGGGAAGTTCTATTCTCAGAGCGTAATCGTCCACGACGGACACGCGGAAAGAGGAATCCCCTCTCTTTTCATAGCGGGAAGAAATTTCTTTTTTCGCCGCCTCGAAAGACTCCTTGAAGGAATCGGTGACGACGTATCCGTTCTCCGTTTCCTCTACGACGCCGTCGTCGGAATCGGTGCTCAAATACAGTCCTTTATACGGAGTATAAGAATTTTCATATTCCTCCTGCTTGTCCTCCGAGCGGGATTCATATTCTTTCTGATATTCGACCTCGGAAATGACTCCTTCGGGGTAGTAATAGGTATAATATCCCCCGCCGAGGTTTGCGTCGAGGTCGTACGTTTTGACGACGGGGTTCCAGTTGCTGACGGCGCCGTTCCACAGGAACGGGAGCTCGAAAGAAGGAACCACGATCATCGCGCACAACGCGACGATTACGATGGTAAGCAAAGTCAACAATACCACCGATTTCTTCTTGCCCATTGAATAGCCTCCTGATGATTTTCGGGCACGTACCCGAATTTTACACTGATACTGTTTTATTATATCTTATCTTCCGCCGCCCGTCAAGTCATAAAGGCGGCTTAACGCGAATTTTTTGCCGTTTTTCACAAAAATGCGCTTTGCGGGCAAATCCGAGGAGCTCGAAAGCGCGTTTTCGTCCTCCGCGCGGTCTTTATCCCCTTTTGCACGGCGCGCCTTTAAGGAACTCCGTCCTTTCGCGTACCTGCGTTTTCGGGAAATATCTTCCGCGTGCTCAAATTTTTAACGGCCGCCTCGCCGAGTCCTTTTCACACGGTTTATGTTTACTTTCCGTTTTGCCCGGCTTCTTTTCCCGCGGACGCGAGGACTTTTTTCTCGGCGAGAATGTGCATGGCGCATTCGATGCGCTTTTTCATCATCGCACAGGTCATTTCATACGGTTCGTTTATATCGCCGTTGAAGTGATAATTGTTGGCGTTGCAGCCGCCCGAACAGATGAATTTTGCGAAACAGTCCCCGCACTTTTTGCGGGTGAACAGGCAGGAATTTTTGAATTTTTCCCGAATGTCCGGCCGCGTGATCCCGTCGCGCACGTTTCCCATATAGAAATCCTTGTCCCCCGCGAATTGGTGACAGGGATAGAGATCGCCGTTCGGAACGACGGAAAAGTATTCGTTTCCGGCCCCGCAGGCGGAGACCCGTTTGGAAAGGCAGGGCCCGCCTTCGAGATCGATATTGAAATGGAAGAAGTTGAATCCCTTCCCTTCCGCGTAGCGCTTCAAGTATTCGTCGCAGAGAGTTTCATACTCCCGTTCTATTGCGGGAAGGTGTTCTTCCTTTATCTCTAAATCGGGCAAATCGGTGACGACGGGCTCCATGGAAATGGAATCGAGTCCCTGATCCGCGATGAAGAGCACGTCTTTTGAAAAATCGAGATTCTTTGCCGTAAAGGTTCCGCGGACGTAATAGCTCTTGTTCCCGCGCAGGGAGACGAACTTTTTGATGTTGCCGATGACGTAATCGAAACTTCCCTTCCCGTTCACCGTCTTTCTGATGGCGTCGTGAACCTCTTTTCTTCCGTCGAGGGAGAGGACGACGTTTTCCATTTCCTCGTTGAAAAATTTAATCGTCTCGTCGTTCAAAAGGAGCGCGTTGGTCGTAGTCGTGAACAGGAATTTCTTTCCGACCTTGGCGGCCTGCTCCTTGGCGTAATAGACGGTCTTTTTGAGCACGGAAAGATTCATGAGCGGTTCGCCGCCGAAAAAGTCCATTTCGAGGACCTTGCGCTTCCCGCTGTTTGCGATGAGGAAATCCACCGCCGCCTTAGCGATCTCCTCGCTCATGAACTCGCGGGCGGAGTGATACGCGCCCTCGTCCGCAAAGCAGTAGCGGCAGCGAAAATTGCAGTCGTGGCAGATATGAATACAGAGCGCCTTTATCTCGTCGCTCTTCATGGGATAGGTCTTTACCTCTTCCTTGAACAAAAGTCCCTGTTCTTTGAGCCCCTCCACGTCCGCGAGGATATTTTTGATTTCCTCGTCGGTGATATAAGTAATATCGACGGGCTGTCCCTCCTCTTTGGCGCGGAGATAATCCGCGGTGGTCTTGTCGCATTCGTGCAGGGAGCCGCTGCCCACGTCGTAGATATAGTTTTTATCGCGATAGTTGAAAACGTGTATCATAAAATCCTTTTGACGGCAAAAAGGGCGCGTAAGTATACGCGCCTTTTACGCCGGATATTTTTTTACCGAAATTACTTGCGTTCGATTTTTTCTTCGCGGGTAATCCTTTCGCAGGACTGATTTCCCACCGTGCAGCTCGTTTTGCAGGCGGACTGACAGGTGCTTCTGCACTCGCCGCAGCCGGTTACTTTTCTTTCTGCGGGTTTCGCAATCGTTTTAATCATAGCCGTTCTCCTCCAAATTGAATCCCGAATCCGACTTTATCCTTTCCAAAAGCCCCGAACTCGGTTTTTATGCTATTATTATAATACACACGGGCGCAAATTGCAAGCAGTTTCTGCCATGTTTTTTTATTTTTCGCGCGACGGGCTCTCTTCTCCCCGATATTCGAGAATATCCCCCGGCTGGCAGTCAAGCGCTTTGCAGATAGCGTCCAGCGTCGAAAACCGGATAGCGCTGATTTTTCCCGTCTTGATTTTCGACAGATTGACGTTCGCCACGCCGACCTTTTCCGAAAGTTCGTTCAAAGACATTTTCCTGTCCGCCATAACCCTGTCCAATCGTAAAATAATCATCTCTTTTGCCCGTTTCCTTAAATAATTACAATCTTGCCGCCGCCTTAAATCCTCGAAACGTTTCGTCCTGTTTTCTGAAACGATTACAGCGTTTCGTCCGCGTCCTTCTGCAATTTTGCGCCGTATTCAAAAATATACGCGACCAAAAGGAGCACGAGAGAGACGAATATGCCGCCCGCATTCCACGAAACCCCGAGCATAAAACTCCCGAACAGTATTCCGAGCGCCGCCTTTCCCGTGAGAACGGACAGAACCGACCAGGCGAGGAGCAGGAACGCCGTGACCTTCAAATAGCGGATACAGGGCTTACAGAACGGCGAGCTGTTCTTTTCGAGCATTTTCCCGAATTTGGAAATGAGCAGGAACACGACCCCGTAAACCGCCGCGGTCAGCGCCCCGACAAAGGAAGCGAGCGCGAGCAATTTCGTCAGCGGAATATTTTTCATCTCTCCCGATCCGAATTCGACGAGAAGAGAATTTCCCTCCCCCGTCACCACGCCGCCGGGCAGATCCTCCGCAATACTTTGCACGAGCCTTTCAAATACGGATAAAGAGCTGGATATTCCTACGCTTCCGTTCAGTTCGACGGAAATTTGCAGCCAATCCCCCGGCACGACGGCGAGAATCAACGCGCCGAAAAATCCGACTCCGCAGCCGACGATCGTCAAAATCCCCAAAATCAATGTGACGATTTTCACGACCTTGCCTATCTTTTGAATCTTTTTTACTTCTTCCATAAACTTAAACTGTCTCCCGGTTTCGTTTTGTGGGTACAGTATAGCATAGAATTTTATGTATGTCAACTATTTTTTAATGTTTTTCGTTAAAAATTTTATGTTTTAATCGTGATGCACATTCACGGCGACGATGCCGCTCAAAGCGCCCGCGACAGCGCCGAAGGCGAGCTCTGCCAAAATCAGCCAGGAGAGAGAGAAGTCCCCGCCGACCATAGCGAACACGAGATAAGTGAGCATGACGGTGAGAATCCCCGCCGCCAAACCTTTGAGCCAGCCCTTTTCGCCGCGGAGCGCAAAGAAGCAGCCGAAGAGGATGGCGAGCGCTTTGATGCACTGATTGACGGGCTTAACGACGGACTCGGAGAGGGACGCGAATTTGAGAACGAGAGAGAAGATGAGCACGGCCGCAAGGCAGAAGAGGACAGAGAGCAGGACGGCCTTGGCGATTTGCACCAAATGAGCGGCAAAAGAATTTTCCGATTGCATGATAAAAAAGACACCTCCGCATAGGATATTTCGGTATTATCCTATGCGGAGGCATATTCGTTTTAGAAGCAATTTCAAAAAACGCAAATCCGTGTTTGTTGACGCAAGCCGATTTTTGTTTTCCCGACTCAGTCTTTGTTTTCCGTCTCCTGATTTTCGGGCGCTTCGGTCTTTTCCTCGACGATTTCCGCAGAGCCGTCATCGACCTGTGCAGGCTGTTGAGCAGTCTCTTCGGACTGTTCGGGCTGTTCGGGAAGGAGCTCGGCCTTTTCGGTCTTTTTCGCCGTCGCATCCGTCTGATAGACGGCCTGTTTGTCGAATTTGAGGTAAGATTTTCCGGTCGCTTCCGTACCCGTTTCGAGAATGAACGTATTGTCTTCGGGATTGACCTCCACGACGATACCGCAGACGCCGCCGATCGTCTTTACTTTATTGCCGGGCTGAATGGCATCCAGCATTGCCTGCGTTTCTTTCTGTCTCTTTTTGGCCGAACGGCTGTTGAGCACCATGAAAACGACGATAACGAGGACAAGGCCGATAATCAGCACCCAAGACATCCAGCCCCCTCCGCCGCCGCTCGTCGGGCTTGAAGAAGTCGCCGAATCCAATAAATTAAACAGCATAATTTTTCTCCTTATGATTGTTTCAAAGTTTTATATTTTATATGATACCCTTTTTTCGCGTTTTTGGCAAGTATTTCTCTGTCGGATTATGACATTTTTTCATTTTTCACCCATTTTTCATTTGTTAAGCGAAAAATTTATCGGCAGGCTTGTTCCGTCGTCCTTTTCCCCGGTCACAATTCCCGACAGATTTTTTCTTCTCCCTGCCCACGGAAAAATTTCCCGTCATCAATTTTAGTCTTTACACGGACTGCCGCTGCTTATTCCCGTCTTTTCCGGCGGCTCACCATTTCCCTTCGCCGCCGTATTTTCCGTAAAATTCCTTTGCGTAATCGCGGACATAACCGCCGAGAATGGCTCCGCGAAGCCCCTTCATGAGTTTGTGCAGGAACGTGATGTTGTGTAAACTCAAAAGCATGGCGCCGTACATTTCCCCTACGTTGACGAGATGGCGAAGGTAGGCTTTCGTATAATGTTTGCAGCAATAGCAATCGCAATCCTCGTCCAACGGCGTAAAATCCTCCTTGTAACGCCCGTTCCGCACGACCACGCGTCCACGGGAGGTCAAAGCGGTCCCGTTTCTCGCGATTCTGGTCGCGAGCACGCAGTCGAACATATCCACCCCGCGCAGAGTTCCTTCGATGAGGCAATCGGGCGATCCGACGCCCATCAAATACCTGGGCACGTCCGTGGGGAGCTTTTCTTTCAAAGAATCGAGAATCTCGTACATGAGCGGTTTGGGTTCTCCGACGGACAGTCCCCCGATCGCGATCCCGTGCTTTACGAAGGGACGACACCTTTCGAGACTTTCCGCGCGCAAATCCTTATAGAGGTTGCCCTGAACGATAGGGAACAGCGCCTGCCAAGGGCGATTTTGCGCCTCATGGTGCTTAAAGCAGCGTTCCAGCCAGTTTCCCGTGCGAATCATGGCGTCCCTTGCCTGAGCGTGCGTAAAACCGTATTCGCTGCACTCGTCGAAAGCCATGATAATATCGGCGCCGAGATTTTCCTCCACTTCCATGGCCTTTTCGGGGGTAAAGAAATGTTTGCTTCCGTCGATGTTGGAGGAAAATTCCACGCCCGCATCGGTAATTTTATTGAGCTTTGCGAGAGAAAAGACCTGAAACCCGCCGCTGTCCGTCAGAATGGGCCTGTCCCAGTTCATGAAGGAATGAAGCCCGCCCGCTTTTTTTACGATATCGTCGCCGGGGCGCATGTAGAGATGATAGGTATTGGCGAGAATAATCTGCGAGCCCGCCTCCTTCAAATCGCGCGGAAATACGCCCTTGACGGTCGCCTGCGTTCCCACGGGCATATAAACGGGCGTTTCGATATCGCCGTGAGGGGTATGCAAAATCCCCGCCCTCGCCCCCGTATCGGGATCGGTTTTAATAAGTTCAAAAGAAAAAAATTCGTTGTTCATGAGTTCCTCTTTTCCCTGTGTTTTTGCCGTACCTGCGGTCAGCCGTGTATGCGTTTTTGCGTTTTTGCGTTTTTCTCGTCTGCGGTTTGTAGTGCGCAGAGTCCTTTTCTTTTCGGCGCACGGCGTCCGCGCGCGTATTACATCGGTTTCCGATTTATCGGCACCCGACATTGTATGATATCCGTATCCGATATTTTCCGACATTATCGACATTATACCATATCCGTTTTCGAAAAGCAATTTTTCACCGCGGACGAACAAAAAAAATCCTCCGGATTTCTCCGGAGGAAAGAACGAGCAAAATCATTCGAGTTCGAAGGCGCCCGTATAGAGCTGATAATAAACGCCCTTCTGCTCGATGAGCTGTTCGTGCGTACCGCGTTCGATAATGCGGCCGTGGTCGAGGACCATGATGGCATTGGAGTTGCGCACGGTGGAGAGTCGGTGCGCAATGACGAATACCGTACGGCCCTCCATGAGCTTATCCATACCGTCCTGTACGAGCGCTTCGGTATGCGTATCGATGGAGGAAGTCGCCTCGTCGAGAATCATGGCAGGCGTATCCGCCACGGCGGCGCGGGCGATGGACAAAAGCTGTCTCTGTCCCTGCGACAGATTCGCGCCGTTGTTGGTAAGCATGGTATTGTATCCTTCGGGCAGACGGCGGATAAAGTCGTCCGCATTCGCGAGCTTCGCGGCCGCGATACATTCTTCATCCGTCGCGTCGAGACGGCCGTAGCGGATATTGTCCATGACCGTTCCCGTAAACAGGTTGGTGTCCTGCAAGACGATACCTAAGGAGCGGCGCAAATCCTTCTTGTTGATTTTGTTGATATTGATGCCGTCGTAACGGATCTTGCCGTCCGCGATGTCGTAGAAGCGATTGATGAGGTTGGTAATAGTCGTTTTTCCCGCGCCCGTCGCACCTACGAACGCGATTTTCTGACCGGGTTTCGCATAGAGGGAGACGTCGATGAGGACCTGTTTTTCGGGTACATATCCGAAATCGACATGTTCCATGACGATATCCCCTTTCAGCTCGGTATACGTAACCGTGCCGTCGGCCTTGTGGAAATGTCTCCAAGCCCAGAGATTGGTACGTTCGGGAGTTTCGACGAGATTGCCGTTTTCGTCCCTCTTCGCGTTTACGAGCGTGACGTACCCTTCGTCGTGTTCGGGTTCCTCGTCCAGGAGGTCGAAGATACGCCCGACGCCCGCGAGTCCCATAGCGATCATGGAGACTTGTTGAGAGGCTTGGTTGACGGTCTGCGTAAACTGTCTGGACATGCCGAGGAAAGAAAGTACAATACCGGAGGAAATAGGTATGAGCCCGGTGGCGATACTACTGATACCGACATTTGGAGCGTCGATCGTCAGCAGCAGTCCGCCGACGATGGCGAGAAGGACGTAAGTGAAATTGCCGATATTGCCGAGGATAGGCCCTAAGACGTTACCGAAGATATGCGCCTTTTCGCTGTCATGAAAGAGCTCTCCGTTGAGCTTATCGAAATCTCGTTTTGCGGCTTCCTCGTGCGTAAATACTTTTACGACCTTCTGCCCTTTCATGATTTCTTCGATAAAGCCTTCCTCCGCCGCGAGAGAGCGCTGTTGTGCGACCATGTATTTGGAGCTGTTTCCGCCCACTCTCTTGACGACGGAGAACATGACGACGGAACAAAGCCCTACGACCAGAGTGAGCCAAAGGCTGTACCAAAGCATGGTACAAATACAGATAGTCACAGTCAGACCGGCGGAAAAGAGCGTAGGAAGGCTCTGTCCGACGAGCTGGCGCATGGCGTCGGTGTCGTTAGTATAGGTACTCATAATATCGCCGTGCGCATGCGTATCGAAATATTTAATGGGAAGGGATTCCATTCTGTTGAACATATCCTCGCGGAAATGGCACAAAATTCCCTGCGTGACGACGGCCATAATCTGCGTATACAGGAAGGAGGCGACGACGGCCACGACGTATAAAGAACCCATCAAGGCGATGAGACCTACTAACGTGCTCTTTACGGAATCGAATCCGTTTTTGATACCGGGCGTAATGACGTTATCGATGAGCTGTTGCATAAACACGGTGGAAATGAGTCCGCCGGCCGCGCTCAAAATCAAACAGACGAAAACGGCGATCAACGCGCTCTTGTAATATTTGAAGATATATTTTAACAATCTTTTCAGGGTACCCTTCTTGACGGTTCCCGCGGGGACTGCCATACCCCTACCGCCGCGCATTTTCATGGGGCGGGAAGCACTGTTCGCTGCTGCCATCAGTCGTTACCTCCTTTGTCGATCGCTTTGAGAGCGGCCGCCGCTTCGGATTCCGCCCTTTGAGTCTCCTCGTTTTCGGGCGTTTTTCCCTTGGTCTGCTCCTCGTAGATTTCGCGGTAAATCTCGCTCGACTGCATGAGTTCTTCGTGCGTGCCGGAAGCGATGATTTTTCCGCCGTCCATGACGAGGATTTTGTCGGCGCTTTCCACCGACGCGACGCGCTGCGCAATGATGATTTTCGTGGTATCGGGAATTTCTTCTGCAAACGCCTTTCGGATCAGAGCATCCGTCTTGGTATCGACCGCCGAAGTCGAATCGTCGAGAATGAGCACTTTGGGTTTTCTCAAAAGGGCGCGGGCGATACAGAGCCTCTGCTTCTGACCGCCGGATACGTTGGTTCCTCCCTGTTCGATATACGTATCGTAGCCGTCGGGGAAAGAGCGAACGAATTCATCTGCCTGAGCTAATTTGCATACTCTTTCAAGCTCCTCATCGGAAGCGTTGGGATTTCCCCAGCGGAGATTCTCCTTGATCGTTCCGGAGAAGAGGACGTTTTTTTGCAGGACGACGGCGACTTCGGTGCGAAGGAAGTCGAGGTCATAATCCTTGACGTTGACGCCGCCGACATATACGGCGCCCTCGGTGGTGTCGTAGAGACGGGGAATCAGCTGAATGAGCGACGTTTTCGACGCGCCCGTGCCTCCGAGAATGCCGACCGTCTCGCCGGGGCGAATGTCGAGATTGATGTCGGACAGAGCATATTTCTCCGCCTTTGCGGAATATTTGAAGCTGACGTTATCGAAACGGATACCGCCGTTCTTCATTTCCTTAATTCCGTTTTCGGGGCTGACGAGGTCAGATTTCTGTTCGAGCACTTCCGTAATACGCCGAGCGGATTCTCCCGACATCGTGATCATTGCGAAAACCATAGCCAGCATCATGAGCGATGAAAGAATCTGAACGCCGTAAGTAATCATGGCGGAGAGGTCCTGCGGCTCCATGGACGAACCGCCCGAACTAATAATAATGCGAGCGCCGAACCAAGATACAAGAAGGGAAGCGAGATACATACAGAACATCATGACGGGCGAAACGAGTGCCATCATTTTTTCTGCTTTTGTGAAGTCGGCCTTGACTTCTCCCGAAATCTTAGCGAACTTTTCCTTTTCATAGTCTTCGCGCACAAAGGATTTGACGACGCGGATACCGCCGACGTTTTCCTGAACGGAATTGTTCATTGCGTCGTATTTTTTGAAAATACGGCGGAAGAAGGGCATGACGTACACTACGATAAGGACCATTACCACCAAGAGAATGGGCAGAATAGCGAGATAAATGAGTGCCAAAGTATGATTGATCGTAAAGCCCATGATGAACGAGAAAATGAACATCAAGGGAACGCGCACCGCGATACGGATACACATCTGAAACGCCATTTGAACGTTAGAAACGTCCGTGGTCAGCCTCGTGACGAGAGAGGAGGAGGAAAACTTATCCACGTCCTTGAAGGAAAACTGTTGGACGGAATAAAATAAATCCTGTCTCAAATTTTTAGCGAAACCGCAGCTCGCCGTCGCGGCAAATTTTCCTGCCAGAACGCCGCCCGTCAAGGACAGAGCCGCCATAAGAATAAGTATTCCGCCGTATGCGAGCAGTCGCGGCATATCTCCGACATAATCCATCATGGTCGTCATGAACATGGGAATCAGACATTCGCACACAACTTCGAGTATCATACATACGGGGGTCAGTATTGCGTGTTTTTTATATTCCCGCACGCTTTTGACCAATGTCTTTACCATAACCGAATTTATATCCTCCAAAAAATGTTTTTCCTTTTTTGATGTGCCGCCGTTCGCGGACTTATAAAGCCTCCGGCTTCCTTTGAAAACCGTTCCGCGGTTTTCCCGTTCTTGCCCGAATCCGTTCCTCTACTTTTTTGAATCTTTTTTCAATGAAGTTTATTCTAAATTCGCATAGATTCGTTGTAGATATCCCTTAAAAACCCGCCTTTCCTCATCGGAAAATCCTTTCAGGAGAGTTTCCTCCGTCTCGCGCTGTTGGGCTTTCATTTCTCTGAACATTTCCTCTGCGGTTTCCGTAATGGACACATTTTTTGCCCTGCGGTCGTTTTTGTCCGACTCGGCACGCACGAACCCCTTTTCTTCCAGCCGAGAGACGAGTCCCGAAACGGTAGCGTGGGAAACATCGAAATATCTTTCTATATCTCGAAGCGTGACCGGTTCCTTTTTGCCATAAGTGTGAAGATACCAAAGCACCTTTCCCTGGGAAAAGGTCACCCCGCTCTCCTCGCGTTTATCGTTCGCCCTCCGCTCCATCTTTTCGCTGATTTTTTTCAGGAGCAATCCTATATGCGTTTCCATAGCGTTCCTCGTTTTATTGCCGCCCCATTTTGGGACACAATACCTCTCTGCCCGAAAATCATTCTCAGCCGCAATATAATCTCGCCGAACAATTCTTTTCCGCCGCAGTTTCAAAACAGTATACTTATTATATGAAGCATGCTACATAAAGTCAAGCGTTTGAAAGGGGTAATTTATCATTTCACAAAACTTTCATTTTGTGACAAAAATAGACAAAAAAAGCACTCGGAAATCAAGTAAAATAAAAGAAAAAACTTACCGCACGGCAAGGAGCGCTGTAAGAAAAAGGAGAGAGGTTTGACAAACGGAAATTTTTCCCTCAGACTGAAAGAGGCAATGGAGCGAAAAGGCGTAAACGGTCGGCAGCTGGCGGAAGAAACAGCCGCAACGGAAGCGACCGTCTCCCGATATCTGAGCGGAGCGCGAAATCCCGAAAACTTTGAAATTTTAGCGTCGATAGCGCGATTTTTAGAGGTTTCGATCGATTATCTTTTAGGACTCACGAACAATCCTTATCGAAAAGGTTCCCTGCCCGAAGAAGTAAAAGAACTGCTCGCCCGATATTTACGGGCGAGCGACAGCGACAAAAAAGTATTGTGGACGCTTCTCGACAAATACGCGGACGGACCCGAATAAATCCCCCGCCCTTTCCCTTGCGTTTATCTTATCTCTGCTATCTTATTCCTGCTATCTTATTCCTGCTATCTTATTCCTGCTATCTTATT